>Ga0105048_10001657_pt1 | contig 36093 bp, 29 predicted proteins | sample MAT05_FD_78382 | JGI IMG/M metagenome (GOLD analysis project Ga0105048, IMG submission 78382) | Freshwater microbial communities from Lake Fryxell liftoff mats and glacier meltwater in Antarctica - MAT-05 | ecosystem: Environmental > Aquatic > Freshwater > Ice > Liftoff microbial mat | place... | reverse complement strand
TCCGCCCGAATAAATCGGACGGAGAGCGGTCAGCGATGCAAACATGAAATGAATATCAGGTATTCGAGGTAGCTGTCAGATATGGCCCCGCCGTTTGAAAAGCGACGGTAGCCAAACCTATGTCGATATGGACCTGCAAAATTTGCGAGGAACAAAAACGGCAGTGAAAATACTTCTTAGATTCGATCGCAATAGCAAATTTTTAACAGCCCAGGCTTGTCTCCCACCAACCTTGTTTTGGCGTATTAACAGCCGGCACTCGCGAATCGACCCGTTCCCCTCGGCTTGGCGAGCCTCCGGCGGGCAAAGCCGAGGGAAACGGGAGTTAGTAGGACGCCCAATTGTAGTATGCCAAAACGCATCCGTCGGGGAAAAGCCCCGAACGGATGGTATAGCGATACTGTTGGTCGGAACACAAAAGACTCGATATAAGTCAGAAAGAAATATCGAAACTGCTTTTTGTCGCACGGCCCAGGCTCTGCCCTTGGTAAAGCAGCGGGGCTTTTCTATGGTTTCGCAGATAATTTCGCGAATATCGATAGAATCCCCGAATCGCGGCAAAAAATCATTGAAATCTAGAACGAGAGTCGATAAAACCTATCTTGGCGTGCCTAAAGGTGAATTGTGCGGCGATAAAGACGTTTAGGGGCAACAGCCTTCCTTTTGCTATTAGTTTTTTTCTGTTTTTCTAGGTTTAAGGACTTCGTTATTATGAGTTTAAAGAAAACACGTTCCAGAGCTTTTACGCTCGTGGAATTGCTGGTTGTCATTGCGATTATTGGAATTCTTGTAGGCTTGTTGTTGCCAGCCGTTCAAGCCGCTCGCGAAGCCGCCCGGCGAATGTCGTGCAGCAATAACATGAAACAGCTCGGCTTGGCTTTGCACATGCACCACGATACGCAACGAAAACTGCCACCCGGCGGTACATACTATGGCCGCTGCTGTAGTCCTCCGACCTACACCAATTGGGCGATTGAAATTCTCCCCTACATGGAGCAAAGCGCTCTTTACACGCAATATCGCCAAAATGAAGTCAATGTCTCGACGAACAATAACTTAGTGGGAAAAAATCGCATTCCAGCCTACGAGTGCCCGTCCGATTTGTTGAATGGTTTGCTGGAGGTTCCTGCGAGTGGTCCAAGGCCAAGCGGACAGACTTGGATGCACGGTAGTTATCGGGCGGTGAGCGGCAAAATGAATATGACTGTCGGGCACGGCGCATGGGATAGTTTCGAACCAAATCTATGGCCCAATAGCAGAATGGATCCAAACTATCGATCCTTTTTGCATTCAATAGGCACGTCGTATAATGGAGCCCCGGTCGGGAATGTAACAGTCTCGGGCCAGCCAGTTTCGTCGCTAGGTGGACCGGAGAAGTTCGGCAGCGCGACCGACGGCTTGTCCAACACTTTGATGGTGGGTGAATACACCTCCCAATCCACGACTAGCCGAGCAACTTTCTGGGCATACACTTACGCTTCCTACAATCAATCGTCTGTCGGAGCTGAAAGCCGACTCTATGGTAAACCATACGGCGTTAATTCAGCGGATAGGAAAGGTTGCTGGGGTACACCTGGGCTCTACGGCGACCAACCGTGCAAGCGTGCTTTTAATGCGTATCACACGGGTGGAGGGAATTGGTTGATAGGCGACGGTGCGGTGCGGTTTATAGGCGCCGGCGTCGATATCAATTTGCTCCAAAATATGGCCACCATGGCGGGTGGCGAGGTAGCAGTCGTTGGCGAGTAAACCAACGCGCATCGTCCATTAGTCGGATGGTGTAAAACTGCGGCTCATCTATCCACCGCATGTCGCTTGCATGCGGTTTTCGATTTGGCCAACTCTATTCAAACCGCTCGCAAGCGAATGGCGGATTATGAATCAACCACAATACAATACTGAGAACATGAACTTCAAAACAAAAATTCGACTTTGTACCGCAATTGCGTTGCTGATGACCGCGGTCGGTTGCTCTGGCGGATCGTATGCGCCGGTATCTGGCGTAGTGAAAATCAACGGCAAACCCTATGACAAGGCGGTCGTTACGTTTCAACCGATCGGCACACCGAGCAGTCCCAACCCAGGTCGCGGTTCAAGCGCTTACACGGACGCGAACGGACGGTTCGAATTGATCTGCGATGACCGCAAAGGCGCCATTGTTGGCAACCATCTTATTCGGATCATGACCCGAGGCAATGAAGTCGTGGGGGCTAGTCCTGAGGGAGGATCATCGGACGAAACACCGACGAATCGAACAGTCGATCCAATCCCCGCAGAGTGGAATTCGATGAGCAAGGTGGAATTTGAGGTTCCCGCAGGTGGCACGGACAAGGCGAACTTCGATATCGAAACGAAACGCCCGGTCAAATAGTGGGCTGTGTTTATTGTCGCCTTTTGCTCCGCAAAAGTGCGCCTCGTTAACACACTTTTGCGGAGCAAAAGGCGACACTTGTGGACGAGCGAGGCCATTCGCTCGTTGGGTTCCTGCAAAATCTGAGCGAGGGCTTCGCTCAGCCACAAAAAACCAACCCTGTTTCACGCGCCCAGAGAACTAGCTCAAGCGTCGGGCTTGGAAACGGCCACAGACAATGGATATTTCCGATAAATTCACAGCCTAGAAGCAAAAGGTGAATAGTGGAGCGTAGCTCGATAATCCTTGTCGAGAATCAGGGCAAAGAGTGCCGTCCCAAAATCAGGCGAAATGTGGCAACGGTTGCTGGCGACTCATCACGCCCACGCTTTGCTTTGGGCGTGCCACACGCTTTGGGCGTGACACACGCTTTGGGCGTGCCACACGCTTTGGGCGTGCCACACGCTTTGGGCGTGCCACACGCTTTGGGCGTGACACACGCTTTGGGCGTGACACACGATCTTCTGAGGGTGTGGCTAAATACTCACGAATTCGAATGCTGTATTGCAAGAACGCTACAATGACTTAGCATTCCGGACCTGTATTACTCGAAACCACTGCGAAGAAAATGAAATATCGACTTTTGTTGTCCTTGGCTGTCTTCGGCTTTTTGTTTTTTTCAGCTTGCGACGCTCCCCAGGCTGTACCCGGTCCTGGTAGCAAATCTGTCGTGAAGCAGTCGCTGAATAAGGAGCAAGCGGAGAGTGCAGCACAGATCGTTGACAACGCCAAAACAGCGAAAGCCAAACCGACAGGCTTGAAAAAAGTATCGCTGCTCTTGAATTGGTACCCAGAAGCGGAGCATGGCGGTTTTTATGCCGCTGATGTCCATGGGATATTTAAAAAATATGGGCTTGATGTCGAGATTCGCCCCGGCGGAAAAACAACCGTGGTACCTCAAGAGTTGATTTTGGGACGCGTCCAGTTTGGCGTCGCAAACGCGGACGATGTGCTCATCGCTAGGAATCAAGATGTCCCCGTGGTTGCGTTGATGGCCCCAATTCAAAACGGCCCCAGGTGCATCATGGTCCGAAAGGATTCGGGGATCACTGCGTTTTCGGACCTCAAGAATATGAAACTGCAAATCGACTCATCGCGACCCTACGTTCCATTTTTGAAAAGCAAAGGGTTTCTTACCGAAGGCGTGGACGTTGTGCCTTATTTCGGATCGGTCGCTCAGCTTGTCGCCGAGAAGGGCATTGCGACGCAAGGGTACAGTTTCAGTGAACCCTTCATGGCCCGCCAGCAGGGCGTCGACGTAGTCGAGCTCATGATGTCGGAGATTGGATACAACCCCTACGCAAGCCTTCTGGTTACCACCGAAAGTCAAATTGGAACGCAGGAAGACGTTTGCAAGCGCATGGTCCAAGCCAGTATTGAGGGATGGAAGAAGTACTTGGAATCACCGAAAGAGACCAACGACGTTATTCTTCCCAAAAACAAGCAAGGGCTCGAAAGGAACGCCCTCGACTTTGGAGTGGAAGCCCTCAAGCCACTTTGCATTCCGAACGGTGCTGAAGCTGATACCATCGGTTCGATGTCGGCGGAACGTTGGACCGCTTTGGCGGAGACGTTAGCATCTCTCAAAATAATCGACCCAGCCAAAGTTTCGGCGGAAAAAGCGTTTACGCAGCGTTTCTTGGGTCCATAGCCCTCACTCGACACAGTCGCGTGTCACCTTTACATTGTTGCGATGATTGTCGAGCGAATGACGGGACCGCGGGTGCTAGCCGCATTATCAACGCAGAGATTTAGCACCGCGGCTAGCGCCCGCGGCTCCATTTTGGGACAGCAAGAAACTTGAAAATCCTCTTGAATGAACAGCAGATCGGTTTAGGCATCGATCGGTTGGCAGCGCAGCTCAAGCTTCACTACCACGACAATCCCATTACCGTGGTTGCAATCATGACCGGCAGTCTGGTCATGCTGGCCGATCTGATCCGCAGATTGGAAATGCCCGTTTGTATCAGTTTGATTCAAGCGAGTTCATACCGCGGAGGCACGAAATCTGGCGACTTGGTCATTCAAGATCGAATGATGTTGGATATTACGGATCGAGATGTTTTGTTGATCGACGATATCTTTGACACGGGCAAGACTTTGGTACAAGTTACGCAGCGGTTGACCGCCATGAAACCAAAATCCATACGGACGGCCGTATTCCTGAATAAACTCGGACAAAGCGTTGTCACTGCGATACCTGACTACGTGGTTTTTGAAATCCCAAATGAATTCGTAGTGGGGTATGGACTAGATTACCAGGATCTATATCGCAATCTGCCCTTTGTAGGCGTGCTTGAAGATTCGGATTTGAAGAACCACTCGTCCGTATAAGTTGCTAACCTGTCTATGCAAGGTCCCAAGGTTCTCGTCATCGCCCGTCGTTTCTGGCCTTTTACCGATGATAGTTGCCAACGTCTTATGCATCATTGCGATGCCTTGACGCGGGCTGGCGCGAAGGTGAGCGTCCTGACAGCTCGTTGGCATTCCAATTGGCCTCAATACTCATTGTGCCGTGAAGTGCCAATCCATCGGTTGTTGCCTTCTCCCAGTAGCAACTGGAACGAGAGTCATTTCCAAAAGAACATTGTCCATTGGATAAGCAAGTCGGCAAAAGATTATGACTGCATCTATGTCGATCGCTCCGACGGTTTGCTTTCCGCTCTGCAGACCAAGAGTGTAAAATGGAACTTGCCCATCGTGACCCGCTTCTCACCTGAGGACGCGGGCTATGGGTTGTCGTCTGGTCAAAAGTTGACGCAGACTGCCATGGCTGATTGCTGTCGCCGTAGCGCCAAAGTTGTCTGCCCCACTCCCAATTCCCATCGGATCTTAATCTCGCAAGGCATTAGCGAATCGCAGATCTTAAGAATTGGGGATATTGCTTGGGATCCGGTCGTTCGCTCCGATGAATTTCGAACCATTGCTTCCAATGCGCTTTTTGAAACCTGCAGTGATTTCCTCATTCCAGCTCGGACGGATCTTCTCTTGCATCTGGGCATCTCGGAACCTATTCCTCTTCGCAGAGCGATCCAAGCCGTTTGCGATTTGCTAGATCTTGGAGCGTTGCTGCGAATGTGGGTGGTAGGGGCCGGAGTTGAACCCAACGCAATTTACGATCTCATCAAATCGAGAGGCTGGCATCGTGAGATTCTGTTGTTCGATGGTTTCGATGACTTGCAAGAATTGATTCGTGCGGCAGATGGTTGTATCGCCTCAAATCCAAAGGAAACGATACAATATACGTTGCCGATGATGGAGAGTGCGGGAGTACCGATGTTCATCGCCGACAATCCAGACTGTCGAGCTTGGTTACCGGACAGCCATCATTTCCAGCTTTATTCCTCGGAACAGTCATTGGCCCAAAAACTTCAGGATTTTATCGCCAACCGACAACGTTGGACATCGATGGCTAACTCCCTGCGTCAAAGCTCGCGTCGCACCAATTCCAAAGAATGCGTTCAGCAATGGTTGTCCCTATTTCGCGACTCAATAATTGAACGGAAAGCATGAAACTGAGAGTTTGCTTGATCATACCAACGCTTGACCAAGGCGGTGCAGAAAAGCAGATTTCGCTATTGGCTCGCGGTTTGGATCGCAACGCTTTTGAAGCGATCGTCATCGTTCTAACCCGTACTGGCCCTCGAGAACGCGAACTGCTCGAAAGCGGCATTGCAGTTCACCACATTAACAAACGAGCAAAGTTGGATCCGTTCGCTTGGTTGCGGCTGAGGAAACTGCTTAAGCAGTTGAAGCCGGATATCGTCCACACCTGGCTCTTCGCAGCCAATGCCTACGGAAGAACTGCGGCTTGGTCAGCCAGAGTACCGGTGATCCTCGGTTCCGAGCGATCGGTAGACCCGTGGAAGAACGCGTTTCAATTCTGGGTCGATCGTTGCCTCGCAAAACGCACCCACGGGTTAACCGCCAACAGCCAAGGTACGATTGACTTCTGCCAGCAACACGGCCTCGACTCGAAATCCTTTCACCTGATTCCAAACGGCATTGAGCCGATCGAACCAAGTACATTAACTCGCGCCCAAGCTTGCGAGCGAATGGGAGTTTCGGCGGATCGGAGAATCATTCTTTCCGTTGGCAGACTCTGGGCACAGAAGGGGTACAAGGATTTGCTGTGGGCCGCAGAGCTACTGCGCGTGATGCGAGAGGACATATGCTACGTGATCATTGGCGACGGCCCAGACCGTGAAAGGCTTGAGCTGTATCGCGACAACATCCGGGGTGCGTCGCAAATTTTCTTCCTCGGGGCTCGCACCGACGTACACGAACTCCTGCCGCACTGTGATATCCTATGGAATGGCAGCCTTTACGAAGGGCAATCCAACGTGATTTTGGAAGCCATGCAATCAGGCGTCGCGGTTATTGCCACGGACATTCCAGGGAATCGCGAATTGATTGAGCATGATCGGACTGGTTTGTTATATCCACTCGGCAACGTTGACGATTTAACTCGGTACTCAAACCAGTTACTCAAGGATGAGCCGCGTCGAAAAAGGATAACGACCAACGCTCTGCAGCACGTTCAACAAGAGCATTCGGTCGAGCAAATGATTTCTCGCCATGAAGACATATATCGAGCAAAGGTTGCCAACCCATGAATAATCTAACTTATTACGAGCCTAGGATCGGTGTTCGCAAACTGACGTTGCAGTTGCCAGAGCATGTGACCGAGCTCCGCGTTTCTGGAGTTTCGACCGACCGGCCCATTGCGGATTTGGTGACCAAGGCTCTCGACGAGCCGATTGAATTCCCCCCTTTGCCGCTTGCACTCATTGATGACGATCACATTTCCATTGCCATCGAAGACGGTGTGCCGGAGGCGAATACGATCGCTTGTGCGGTGACTCGTTATTTGGTCCAGCACGGAACGCGACAGGAAATGATCACCATCATTCTCGGTTCCGACAATCAAGATTGGCGAGATCGACTCGTAGCCGAATTGTTGGCAAATGAGCTGGGTGGCATCAAGGTTGTCAAACATGAGCCGACCCATCACGATTCTCATGGATACATAGCAGCCAGTGCGTCGGCGGACCCAATCTACATTCAACGGGACCTGGTCGAGGCAGAAGTCGTTTTGCCGATCTATTGCATCCGTACGCCAGAATCTCCGAGTGCAAGCGACAAGTACGGAATGTCACCTAGTTTTGCCGACGCCACCACGCAACACCGGTGGAATTTGGCTTGGTTGGAGGACAACGCGCACCACATGCATTTGCAGGAGAAACTGAGTCACGAAATCGGATGGCTGATGGGAGTTCAATTCGCGATTGCGGTCGTGCCCGCCTGCGACGGATCTGTTGCAGCGATCCTGGGCGGCAGCCCAGATCCAGTCTTTCGGCAAGCATCCGAACTTATCCGCCCCGTGGGCGAGTTGCAGCCAACCGAGCACTCGTTAGCCGTTGCGTTTGTAGAGGGCGATTGGACGCAACAATCTTGGATGAATGTCGCGAGGGCTGCAGCCCATGCCGATATGCAACTCGACACCCATGGGAGCATCGTGGTTTGCTCCGATCTCAAGCACTTGTCGTCTGGGATTCTGCAACTTGGGTCGGACGAGTCGGAGGAGAAGCTCCAACGGCAGTTGTTGAGTAGCGATTTGGAGGATGCATTCGCTGCCGCGGTCCTAAGCTCAATCAAAAGTAAACGCAGCATTTACTTGATGTCGCAACTGAAATCCAGTCAAGTGGAAAGCCTTGGCTTGGCTTATATCGATAGCCAAGCCGACATCGAGCGGCTGTGTCGCGAAGCCACCTCGGTTTGTGTCATGCGTTCGTCGCAGTTTTAGCGGTAGTGTGCCACGGCACTCCGTGCCGTGATCAAATTAATGTCGCCTTTCGCTCCGCGAAAGTGCTCTTCACACACGCACTTTTGCGGAGCAAAAGGCGACAATGGCCGACCCCTCATAAATAGGTATTGGCAGAGCTACGAAAAAACCCTTGGAGGTTGCTCCAAGGGTTTTTTTCGAATTTCGAATGGGATATCGGCCAACTTGTTACGGTCGGAGATTGACACCGATCGCTTCTTCTTCTTCCTCTGGAATGATGATTCGCGGAGTCACGGTCATCATCAGCGTGTTGGTTTCCCGACCGATCGCATTGTTCTTGAACAATCGATTCAAGTAAGGGATCTTGCTGAGGATTGGAGTACCCCGCTCGGTTCGTCCTTCTCGAAGGCGTTTGATACCGCCGAGAAGAATGGTACCACCATCGGGCACACTGACCGTGGTTGTCACGCTCGTCGTACCAAGGGTAGGTTGCTGAACCGTTGTGCCTTCGATGATATCCGAAGCATTACTGGTAGGATTCTGAGTACCGGCAGGATTGAGGATGCTCGTTCCGGTCGCGGTGCTGCGTCGGCCTTGGAAAGTAAACTGACGATCGGCAGATTCAATTCTTGTGAATTGAGGTACCAAGGTCATTCTTACGAATCGCTTGTCTTGTGAGACAATCGATTGCACATTCATCTGAGTTCCTTCGTTCAGAACCACAATGATGGGCCGCTGTGCGACTGCAAAGTCACCGACGACCGGCTCGAACGAGATAACAAACGGGCGTTGTGCAGTATCATTGATACTCGCAGTCTGTCCATCGAACATGGTCACCTTGGGTGCATTGAGCACGTTGGTACGACTGTTCCCCTGCACTGCTTGCAAGAAGAAGAACAGTTCCAAGTCGCTAAGGATAGCCAAACCAACTTGAGTACCTGCGTCACCTGCATCCGGAGCTCCGAAAGCTGGCGTAACACCGAAATTATTCCGAATTTGGAAGTCCAAATCCGATGTGAATGTCGGTCCGGTAGAGCCCACACCGCTGGAAAGTCCAACGGCAACACTTGGTGCTCCTTGCTGCCTCGAAGGGGGCGTAACTCGGTTCAGTTTGTCGCGGATGTTGAAGTCAAAGTCGAGTCCAATGCGTTCGAAGAAGGTATCCGAAAGCTGGATGAATCGAACTTCGATAGTGACCTGCAAGTTCTGCAGTGCTCGCAACGACTTCAACAAATTGGCGATCGCTTCGTGCGTTTCCTGAGGTGCTGTCACCACGAGACTTAAGTTCTGTTGAAACGGTTGCATGGATGAGGTTCCGCCAGCATTCAGCCATTGGTCGGGAGAAATCGTACTCTCGATCAAGGCGATCAGCGACGAGTAGTCGGCCATGGATCCGCCACCCAGCCCCGACGATGGATAAGGCATATTTCCTGGCATGGAACCCGCCATTGCTCCTGGCGACATACCGGTCAATCCTCCCATCGAATTCATTTGTGCTAGAACGGATGAGTTTGGATTGATACTTGCAATGCGACTTGCCTCGACACCAACGGCATTGGATTCCGCAACCGTTGCGGAAGCCATATGCGTCTGTGCTTGGTAAGCCGCTTGAAGTGCTCCGGCCATGCCCGTGTTGTAATCCGTGACAAAGTTCGGAATTGGAATGACCAAATCCTTGACATTGTACGTGAATGGAATCAACTCTTTCTTGCTGAATCGGTTGCTTTCGATCGTAAGAACTTCGTTCTTGATCGTATAGGTAAGATTCAGGTTGGTTAGTAACAGGTTCAGTACACTCTTGAGCTGAATGGGGGAACCTTTCAGATCAAGTGTTACAGGCTGGTCTATGGTTATCCCTTCTTCTGCGATGGAGCGATCATCGATGACGATTGGAATACCAGTCATCTGCGAGATGGTGTTCATCGCGTCGGCAAGAGGTCTACGGTCGAAGCTAGCCGAAAAGGGTTGTCCGAGATTCTCCCGGATCTTTCGTTCGGCTGGCAGCATTCGCAAGTCATCCTTGCCCGCAAGACGTTTTTTCGACAATTTCAGCCAATCTGTTTCGCTTGGCCACTGCAAGTTTTTCTCGCCATCGTACGGAGTCGATGCAGCTTCGACGCTGTTGAAGTGATCGACCCACCTCTCTTCTTTGAGAGCTTTGAGCAACTCTTGTTCTTCCACGCGGCGTTGGATTTTCGCCTTCTGGTAGAGCACCGCAGCGATTTCGCTATTCGGCTTGATTTCTCGAACCTTTTTCGCAACTTCTTCGGCTTCCGCGAATCGTCCTGTCGTAATCAAATCGTTGTATTGCTCTACCAGGGTCTGAACTTGCTTATCGGTTTTGGAAAGCGTGGTGGCTTCCAATCGAATCTGGTCTTCGATTTGCGTGTTTCGCTGATCCAGTTCGATCATGGATTTATTTTGCTCTGCCCATTCCTGCATATGGCTGGATACGCGATCGACCATGGCCAGTAGCGTCTTGCGTTGAGCGCCATCGATTTCGGCCTGGGAAACGCGTTGCCGCAAACCCTTGAGCTTATCGAGAGCTTCCATAGGCTTATTCGCCCCAGCCATCTTTTCGGCATCTGCGATCTCACCAGAGACTTCTGCAAACCATTTCTGACGTTTGACCTGATCCTCGCGTCTTTCCGGGCTGGCAGCGTCAATACTCTCTGGCGCACCACTGAATTGCAGTTGTGTCAGCTTGTCTTTCAACTGATCAAACGTGCCTTTATCCAGTTCCGCTCGCTTTTGCCAAGCGGATTTGAAGTAGCCCAGGGCCGCTTCTTTCTTGCCGGCAGAAAGAGCGGTGATGCCCTTCTGATAGAGTTCCTCACCCGAAGAATCGACATCGTACTGCGAGATGACACCACTTGCGGGTGCAACTCGCGACGGATCATACTGCGGTTGGTAAACACCTTGTTGGACACTATTCGCATTGCCGAATGGTGAAGACTGCCCAGATGCATTCTGTACATTCCCCATTGGCAAGGTGGCTGCTGCCGTCGTGACACCGTTAGGTGTACCACCGCGGAGTCGTTCTGCCCGATCGACTTGCAAGGCAACATCCCAAGGTTTGAGTTGGCCTTGGCCGAACTCGCTATCTGGAACTCGAAGTGAGTTGGCCTTTTGAATCAACTGCCTTGCACCGACTGTGTCCCCCCGATCCAATGCCAACTTGGCTTCCGCAGCGAGCCCAACGGCTTGGTCGCGAAGTGGATTGGCAGGACCCGCTGGTTGAGCAACCGCTTGAGGCAGTGCTGGCGGCAGACTAAAAACTTGCCCGTTGGTGGCTGGCAACGTCGAAGGGACGTTACTGTTCGCAGACCCTGTCGGATTGGAAGCAAGCAAGCCGGTTGGCGTTTGGTTGTTGTTCGCAGCAGAGTTATTTCGCAATGCGTTTGCCGCCCGGCTTGTTAGGCCTGGACCTGTTTGTGCGACGCGCATGGCTTGGTCGAGAGCTTGCTGGCTCAAGCCGCGTTCAACAAATTGTTGCCGCGTTTGCTGGAGTTCAGACGCCATCTCGGGAGACTTTTGAGCTGCCAAGGTTGCTTGCGCAAACGCTTGAGCGGCCGTCTCATTTCTTCCTTCGCTCAACGCCGCACGCGCTTTGACCAAATAGGATCTCGCACTTGCAGTTGCATCGGCCGCCGTCGCTCCACTTGATGGTACAGTCCCATAAGACTGAGCCGGTGGTAGCAACGGTGGTAGAGCTGTGTTCGTTGGGCTTTGAGCGACCGCATTCAATGCAGAGCATGCGATCGTTGCGACGATACCAGCCGACGCAGTCATGCCGTATGGCATGAAGACGCGTGCAGATACCGTTGACATTGATGCCAAAAACCGTAATGTTCGTAGGGGGTTGAAATATTTCAACGCGACACTCCTTTATCGCTCAGAGTCCAAAAAAATCGCTCATCTTTATCAATTATTGAAGCGAGCTCAGTCCCTGGAAGCAGCATCCTTGCAACTCCCAACTCGTGGTCACGCAACAATGAATTTTCATTCGTGTCTACCGGAATAGGTAGTGTTTCGACAATAGGTCAATCCCAGTTCGCTTCTTATGGAAAGATTTTCCGCGAAAGTAATTTGGGCAATTTCGCTGTGCTTATGCAGTGTCGCTAAGCAACCCGAATTAACGTCGGACGTATCCGCCGCCTATGGTTTGGAAAGGCGCTGGAAGACCTACGCTCTGAACTGGGCTCTGCGGAGTTGGGCTGGCACTCCCGCTAGAGGCTTGCCTGGTCGCTGGAACAAAGGAATCACCGATCGAGTGCAAGCTGGGTTGAGAAGATGCCTGTTGTTGGCGTCGAAACTCATCCAGATAATAGCTTCCCGAGCTCGTGTTCATCGCAGTGTTTGTTGGTTCGACCTTCGGCGAAGCAGCAACTGCGAATTGGACTGGGACGGAAGCCGGATTGCTCGCAATGGGTTCGGCTGACGCGGTTCGGACAATTGGATCGCTGTTGACTGTTGAGCCCGCGTTGCGTGAGTTCGTAGCTAGAGCTCGTGTCGAAACGCCAAGGGAATCGGCTGTGTAATTGTCTACGACTCCGCCACCCTCGCTAACCCATCGATTCCAAGCCGTCTGCAATTTGCCGAGTTTCGGATACGAATAGAATTCGTCGGTTGCCCCATCCCAATTGTTGGTTTCCATGCCTCGCTCCAAGAACTGAATAAATCGACGAGGACCACCTTGAGAAATCAAAAAACAGGACAAGCTGTACCCTTGAGCATACAAAGGCATCATGTCCGGCGGATAGTCTTTGAGCGTGAACAGTACTGAAAAAGGAATGCCTCGCCCTTCACTCAAATATTGCACGAGCATCACGTCGTGCTTGCTTCGCTCGCTTGGATGCTCGACGGTAGTACAAGCGCCTTCATCAGCCCATCTCGGTACCGGTTTGCCTAAGGCTGCGAAATAGCTGGCCATGACGGTGTGTGTGATTTCGTGAGGCAAAACACTATCGATGATTCGCTCAGGAGTGCCGGACACCGTCATTTGGAAATTGGCAACGCCTCCGCCGAGCAACGTGTATTTGGTTTCGCCGCTGGCTGGCGTTCTGGGGCCGTCGTTGACAAGGATCGGGCATGGTTCTGGCCAGTCGGGTAATTCTTTGCCGAGCCAATGCATTGCCAGTTGCTTGCGGCTCTCTTCGGCACAGCGAATCACCTCGTTAGCGAGTTGTGTGCTCCGAGCATAAACTCGGAAGTTAGACGACTGAACAACGGACCGCGGCCCAACAAAGACTTGCGCAGAGGCGGTGGAACACCACGCCGACAACGCGATCAATACTAGAAACAAGCTTCGTGCATCCATGCGATTTAGCTCCAAAGTGGACTGCTCATCAACCTCGCGAGAGGCTTTTTTGGCGGATCGACCTGCTTCCTGCTTGCGACCCATTACGCTTTGATCGGGAGTCTAGAAGACCGGTCAAAACGGTCTCTAGATCAATCTTGAGCGAAAGTTCAGAAAATGAGACAAATCATTTCAGTCAGCTAGCTAACGCGTCCGACAAGAACAATCTGATGACTCTTCAACAAAATCTACAAATGGGACGGCTCCGCGATGGACGCTTCGTAGCGATCCTAGCTGCTTCCCTACTCATTGCATTCCTGGCCTACATTGCTCGTTTGAGCGATGTTACGCACGACGCATTTCACGAAATGGCCCTGGTTCGCGTCTTTGCCGAAACCGGGACGTTTCCAATCGGTGATGTGTTTGCCTTCACGCCGACAGTCCATCCAGCGGTGCATCATGAATGGGGGACAGGCCTGGTGTTGTATTGGTGTGCCGGTATCAGTCCGCTAGGCATGGACGGGATGGCCATCCTGAGAATCTTGCTGGTGTTTGCCATTTCAGTTGCTCTCTACCGTGTGGCTCGCAACGGCGGTGCTCATCCATTGTTGATTTGCGTTTGTGCCCCGGTCCTGTTCCCACTTCTTTGGGTCGGATTTGCAACACTTCGAGCCCAAATCTTTACGCTGTTGTTTATGTTGCTTCAAATCCTCATGCAACAGTCTGATTGGCAAGGTCGCAAGGCGTGGGTCGTGGCCTGGGCCATGCTGGTTGTTGTTTGGCTTAATATGCACGCTGGCTTCGTCGTTGGTGTTGCCATGATGTTTCTACATGTGTTGGAACATTGGCTTAAGGAGATAGGAGACAACTGGACTCGCGAGCGTCTTCGGAACGCCTATTTCAAACTCTGGCACCATTTCTTGCTACCGCCGATCTTAGCTATCGGCTTGCAGCTCAATCCATGGGGAGTGCTTTACGGACCTTATCTTCTGCGCGCGATCACGATGGAACGGCCGACCATGCTCGAGTGGCAGCCATTATGGATGACCCACGACAGTACCACATCCTTGATCGCATTTACGCTGTCCATCCTGGCACTTGGATACGTTGCCAAGAATCGTCGTTGGTCACGATTGAGAGGATGGCTATTCTGCTGTGTTGCTGCGTACATGGCCTTGAAGCATTTACGACACGGTTCGATTTACGCCCTCGTTTGGATGGCTTACATGCCGGGCTGGTTGACTCCGACTGCGTTCGGCCGAGCGGCCATTGCGACCCTTATTAATAGTCGAACGATGGCGATTCGAGGTGCCACTTTGTCAGCCATTACCTGCATCGGGTTTATCGTATGGCATCCCATTTGGAAGGCAACGATACCTAGTACCGATCCCGATGGGGCCATGGTCTATCCCACAGGAGCGGTTCAATTCCTTAAAAATTCTTCATTCTCTGGCAACGTCATGACTCCGTTTGCGTGTGGAGCGTACGTTTCTTGGATGTGCTATCCTGAGGTGCGGGTCAGTATGGACGGGCGATATGAAGTTGCGTACCGCGAAGATGTGCTTCCAAAGCACAATCAATTCTATAACGCTGAGCCAGGATGGCAGGCTGCCTTGGACGAGTTCTCAGCCGACCTAGTCTTGGTTCAAGCCAATTCGCCGGTGCGGAAATCGCTTGGCAAAAGCGGCTCGAACACGGAAGGATGGCGAGTTGTCTACGAGGATCCAGTCTTCTCACTCTACGCAAACGACAACATCGGACTACCGGTTTCCAAGTCTTCGGCTAGAATCGATGGAGGTTTGGAGCCGAAGTAGAGAGCCTTCGTTGAAAGAACGCCGCTTGGCTGGTTGTGCGGATTGCGTTTCGTTCGGATCTTGTAGGGTCGTTTAGTCATGTGGAAACCTCTTGTTTTGAAACAACACCTGTTGCTGGTTTTGATATTCCTGTTCGCCCCGGTCGGTCCTGGATGCCAGAAGACCGATGTCCCGAAGGAAACCAAAACCAAAACCACTCCCACTCCCACCGCCGAGTCGCAAAAAGCTCCAGCAAACACGGAAGGTTCAAACTCCATCGACGCGGTGACACTCGCAGGACTGAAGAGTGCGAACGACTATGTGACCTCAGCCGCATGCCGCGAATGCCACTCGAGTCAGCACAGTTCGTGGGAGACGACTTACCATCGCACGATGACTCAGGAAGCAACGCCCGGTACCGTCCTTGGAAACTTCGACTCCAAGATGGTTAAGGTTGGGGGCTATCCTTGCATGCCGGTTCGACAAGGGGACAAGTTCTTCATGACGGTTGTGCACCCAGGATGGGACGACCAGGAAATTAAAGAAGGGCGCGATCCACAAGCCACGGACTTGCCGCCAGCTATCATTTATTCCGTGGATCGCGTGATCGGATCGCATCATCAACAAGTCTACTTGTCACGTGGTGAGGACGGTGCATACCATACGTTGCCCGTGGTCTGGAATGTATTGGATAAGCGATGGACGACTCGGAAGGCAAGTTTCTTGGCCGAGCCAAAACCCAATTTCTATCACAATACCAAGCTTTGGAACAACGGTTGTATTTTCTGTCATAACACGGGGCCAGATCCTGGGATGGAGCTAAAGTCATTGGATGGCGGAAAGAGTCGTTGGGTATGGAATTCCAAAGTTGCTGAACTTGGGATCGCATGCGAAGCTTGTCATGGGCCTGGTGGTGGCCATGTGCAATTGGAACAAAAGATCGCAAAGAGTCCCGGGCCCCAACCCGTTGATGCCCTGATTGTCAATCCACGCAAGTTATCGAAGGTCGAATCCGTTCTAACCTGTGCACGATGTCACGGAAAAATGATCGCAAAAAAGGAGTTTGACCATCAATGTCTCACGGATGGCGACTTCTTTAAGCCGGGCGAATGGGAGTTCGTCAAACGATACGACTCACCTTCTCGAGATGAAAGCAAGGAATTTGATGAGAGTGGTGACGGCAAGTATTTCTGGAAGGATGGAACACCTCGAACCACGGCCCTAGAATACCAGGGAACACTTCTTTCGCCTTGCTACCAGCAAGGAGAGATGACCTGCCTTTCGTGTCATAGTATGCACAACGCTCCAGCTAACGATCAGCTGCTTTTCGGCGATGGCGATGCGCATTCTATTACCGAACAGAATCGAGCGTGCACGCAATGCCACAAGCAGTTTAATAGTGACGATCTACTGAAACAACATACGCGCCACGATACGAACGCATCGGGAAGCTTGTGCTACAACTGCCATATGCCATTCCAAGCCTATTCGTTGCTTAAGCGTATTCGAAGCCATCGCATTTCCACTCCGACCGCGACGGAGACAGCAACATCGGGCATTCCAAACGCATGCAATCAGTGCCATGTCGATCAGTCGTTGGAGTGGACCAACGCAACGCTGGCTACATGGAGTGGCAAAACGCCGTCCGCTATGTTGGCCCCCCATCCCGGTCTGTCCTCAACCGTTGCGGATGCGATTGCGGGAAATGCACTGCAACGCGCTTTGGCTATTGAACAATTGGGGGCACGTGAGAACTTTGAGTTGTCGGGCACACAGTGGAGAGCGAGGCTGCTCCTAGAATCCCTTGACGACAATTACGACGCTAATCGATACCTGGCATTCCGAGCCTTGGTAAAGATGCCGGGCTATGAGAGTTTTCAGTTTGACTACATTGCGCCCGAGTCCGAGCGTTCCTCTCAAATCCGAAAGGCTAGAAAACAGTGGGACGAACAAGAGACCGAGCCAATACGTAATCGACTAAAGGCGTTGCTTGGAGGGGATACGAGCAGTTCGATGGACGAGTTAATCCAAAAACTGAAAAACCAGCGAGCTAACGTTCCTGTGCTGGTTCTGGAGTGAGCAATAGCCGCTTTCCGGCTTAAACACGTCCGGGACTAGTGGTCAGGTATGGATGGGTTCGACCAGTGTCCGCCGAAGTTTTTGCCTCGAACGACAAATCCTTTTTTGTGCCAATCGTACCAAGTTGTAACATCGGCTGCCGCATACCGAATCGTTAGTCCACATCTCCGTCGTTCGGATTCGTTTGCTTCGGAACCATGTAGCAGCAAGTCCGAGTGCATCGAGAATTGACCCGCCTTGAGCGCTACATTGACTTCGGCGTCTCCGTACGAAGTTGGATTCTTTACGGCCAAGTCCAATACCGTATCGGCTTCGTTGGTCTCGTCGTAGTCGATCAACCCATGCAGATGTGAGCGAGGAATAAACCTCATGTTTGCATTCTCCGGATCCGCATCGTCAATAGCAAGCCATACGGTGACAGTCTTGGTTGGACTCAGTGGCCAGTAGGTGCTGTCCTGATGCCAGGGAACACGCTTGCCATCGTGAGGCATCTTGCAGAAGAAATGGGATCCCCAACAAACGACATTCGGACCCAGCAGATCTGCAACCGCATCCACAATTCGTGGATGTTGTACCAACTGATAGATCCGAGCGAATCGCAAATGTGCCGTGTTGATAGAATAACTCGTTCTACCCAATTCAATAAACGCGGCGAGAACGCCGTCAAAGAAGGCGCGGAGCTCCCGAGCTTCAGACGTATCCAGACCATGGAAAGGCATCAAATAGCCCGTCTCGTTGTATTGCCTGACTTGCAACGGAGTTAACGTCTTGAGCTCAGAATTGACCGAAGGGACAAAGCCTATCTGACGTGGCAATTCGGCCAACTGAGACGGAGAAGGATTTGGAATATCGTCAACTTTTACGGTGATCATGTGTGCCTGTCTTCTGGAATGCAAAAACTCGAATCGGGAATGGACCGACCACCTTGAAGAGTTGCCTCGTCTAGCGCTCTGTCCACGTTAGTCGCTATTGTAGCCGGATTCGTGAGAATTCGAATGACGCTGTGACTCCGGCCCGAATTCCAACGATCACTTCATGTTCAAGGCATTGGAATACACCTGCAAGATCTGAAAGAAGATCATGAAAATCGCAGTAATGATCATGGCCGCGATGAACATCCAAACGGCGAAGCCAGACAGAATCGCAAATTGCTTGAGCGCGAGCTGGGCTTTTTCGCGATAGACGACCGCCATGCGTTCCAGCGATTCACTATCCGAACCGCTCATCTCACCCACTTCGACGTTTTGAATGAACTCTGCGGGTAACAGCTTAGGTGCATCTAGCGCCTCGGCAAACGACTTCCCCTTAACGATCTCCGCCAGCGACTTTTCCAGTCCTGAAATGTAGTAGTAGTTGCCGGTGCTGAGCAGGGCATCGCGAAGGCTTCGTTTGGCCTCTACTCCTGCACCAAGCATCATCGACAACGTCATCGACAACCGGGAAAGGGCTGTCGTCGTGAGAACGGTTCCAATGACAGGCACATTGCGAACCAATGGCACCAATGTTTTGTGGCAACCAAACCAATTCTTCCAAAGACCAAAAGCGACCACAGCCAGAGTTCCGAAAAAGACTGCGGCGAGACTGGCGAAGATTGCGACGCCTGTACCGCCTCGCAAACCGACGCCGGTGAGATCGAAGGGTTTGTCCTGCGGCGAACCTGCCGTCAAAAAGCCGTTGACAAAAATCAGAGCGCAAGCGATCAAGAACGCCAACCCCAACTGAATTACGGGAAAAGTAATTTGCGAGATAAACGCGGTGCGAGTCTGTTTGAGGTCATGGTAGTAATCCGCCATTTCTCGAAAGACCCTGTCCATCCCCCCGGCATGCTCACCTGCGTCGACCATTTTTACCAGCAACGCGGGAAAGTAATGTCCCTGCTGAGCCATCGATTCCGCCAGTGAATTTCCATTCCGCAAACCATCGATCATGCTTTGAACCACTTGGCGATGGCGCGCCGAACCTGTTTTCGCTTCGATTCCGAGCATCCGTAGGAGATCGACACCGGATTTCAAGCCTGTCGACATGCGGCGGCAAAAAGCTTCCAGTGCTTTCAGGGAAATACCACCGAAAATGCGTTCCAAGCCTGAAGAGTTCGACGACTTTGCATCGAGTTGGTTGGGGACACCGGCTGAAATCGATGAGGAAGTCATTGCGAGACCTAGTGTAGGTTGGCCTAGTTGGATTAGTGCAAGGATAACACTTGCATCACTATTGTCGCTTACCAAGCCTGTTTTGACCAGCAACTTGGTGGAATTCTGAACGCGTGTGGAGTTCGCTCGACGCTGGTCTATGATGGAGACAACTCAATGTCCTACCAGGAAAAACATGACCGGAAACAACAAACCGCCGCTGGACGATGTCCGATACCAGCACCCAGAACAACCCATTGCCAGGTTTCCAAAGAGCCTGCCGCAAACGGAACCTCTGCATTTGAGTGGTGTTTGGCGAATGGAATCTACCGAACAAGCGGACGCACTTTTGGCGGGAACGGCTCCAGGTTTCGTCTACCGTCGGGAAGGGCATCCCAACGCCACATCGTTGGCCGAAGCCTTGCGGGTCGTTCACGGTGCAGACGAATCCATCGTTACCGCTCAAGGCATGAGCGCGATTTCGATTGCGGCCATGGCACTGCTCAAACCTGGCGATCGAGTTCTGCTTGGGCAACCCGTCTATGGCCGAACGTCCTTCTTCATTAAGAAGGACTTGGCGCGTTGGGGGATTGAATTTGAAGACGTCAACGTGACCGACACCAATGCGTGGATTCATGCTTTTCAAAAACCATCTCGAATGGTGATCATCGAGACGATTACGAATCCGCGGCTCAATGTACCTGATATCGAGTCAATTGCTCATCTAGCCCATCTATACGGTGGACGAGCGACGTCAGAGTCCGGTACGGTCGTTTTGGTCGACAACACCTTTGCTACACCTGTACTTTGCCAACCCCTAGCGCTGGGCGCGGACTTGGTCATGGAAAGCCTAAGCAAATTCGTATGTGGACACGCCGATGCCATGCTGGGTTTGCTGTGCGGTCGCAGCGCAGTTTGGAATCGAATGCGTCAAACCATGGTTTCGTTTGGTATGACCAGCAGCCCGCTCGACTGCTGGCTGACGCAACGCGGACTTGCCTCACTCCCGGTGCGAATGGCTCATGCGGCATCGTCAGCCTTGGAACTTGCAAAGTCCATCGAAGATCATCCGGCCATCAACCAACTGGACTATCCTGGTTTGCCATCGCATGGTGACCACGCAATAGCCAAGAAACAATTCAATGGGACTTTCGGGAACATGCTGACTTTCCAATTGAACGGCGGATTGCGATCGGCACAACGCTTCATTGCGGCAGTGGCATCCGACATACCATTTTGCCCAACGCTCGGCGAAGCGCAAACGACGCTCAGCCATCCCGCGTCAACGAGCCACCGAAGTTATAGTGAAGAGCAGCTCGAGTCTTTGGGTATCAACGGCGGCACACTTCGCTTTTCGGTAGGACTGGAACCGAATGGCTGGTTAACCGAAAAGTTTTTGCTGGGCTTAAGCAAATCGATGTCGTAGAAACACAACCGACGGATTGTTTTATGCAAAAGACATTTGACAAGAAACTGCGTTTTGCAGAAAAGCATCTGTGCACGGCTTGTCCGAGAATGAGTGACTGGATTCGAGATCAAGGGCGTTGTGACTTGCGTCCCGTCTGGGACGGAGAACCTTTTGAATCGTTGGTGCGCGCGGTGGCTCATCAACAACTGCACGCGAAAGCCGCCGAATCCATCTTAGGTCGCATGCTTGCTAGGTTCCCAAACCAGCCCTTTCCGACTGCGTTGCAATTATCGCGAATGAGAGTGACGTCCTATCGCCAATGCGGCTTCTCCCTAGCCAAAACAGAAGCCATACGGGGCATCGCGAAATCCAACGCAACAGGCAAGGTGCCAGATCGCATCAATGCAAACGCTATGACGGACGATGAACTGATCGAACTGTTAACGGATTTGCGTGGCATCGGCAAATGGACGGTTGAGATGCTATTGATCTTCACCATGGGACGATTGGACGTCATGCCAGTTGACGATTTCGGAGTCCGGGCTGGACTGATGCACTTGTACGAGCTACCAGACATGCCCAAGAAAACAGAGTTTGCCAAGTGGACCGATGCCTGGCAACCCTATCGAAGCGTCGGCGCTTGGTACCTATGGCGTTTGGCTGACGCCCGCAAGCGGTGAGGAGTAATGGAGTAATGGAGTTAGCAATATGGAGTTAGCAATATGGAGTTAGCAATATGGAGTTAGCTTAAATGTGGCTTAGCCAGGCCCTGGCTTAGTGGTTGTTCGAGTACCACGTAGTGGTTAGACATCAGAGCCCAGGGTCGCGAAGCGCACCCTGGGTTCGAAAGAACAGTAGAAACCAAACCCCAACGGGGTTTAACAAGCGAGGAAGGTTAAACCCCGTTGGGGTTTGGGAACACCTTTCAACCTAAACCCAGGGATCTCTGCGCGACCCTGCGCTATATTGTTCTACGCCTTCAGCGTTAGGAAATCGCAAACGGCCCGAATCTCCGGTTGTAAGCAGCATGCTGGAAGCTATAAAATAGGAGGAGTCAGGTTTCAGAAGGTTCCATCAGGCGATACAGGTCACAAAATGAATTCTTCCGATCAAACAGTTGGGCAATCCAACACCAGTCCCATGCAGCATACTCTGCGGTGGTGGCCGGCTGCACTTTTGCTTGTTGCGATGGTGTTGCTGCGCAAGCTACCCGATACGATGGAAGCGCCTAGCATTCTGATTTTTATGCTTGGCTTCATGGGACCAGCAGCACTCGCAATGCTCATTATGCTCTGGTGGCTTTTTGCAAGTCGAGCCAGTTGGAAAGAAAAAGGGATCGGCTTTGTCGCCGTTGCATTGATTGGTGTCGTTGCCATTTCACTTTGCCATTTCACAATTTTGAAGGGAATGGGCATTGTTATCTTTGTCATCCCGGTTGGTGTCGCTGCCTTTGCACTTCCATTGATCCTTTTGGCCAATCAACCGTTGCTGCGGCTTCCGGTCGCCATCGTCGGTGCCGTAATAGGATTCGGGTATTGGGATCTGTTGCAATCGGAAGGAGTAAATGGAAAGTTCGTGACGAATTTCAAATGGCGATGGGAACCGACCGCGGAAGAGAATTATCTTAATAGCCTGGCAAGCAAAGCGCCTGGCAATGCACTTGAAACCAATGAGCCCGCAATCACGCTTGCTTCGTCCGTTTGGCCCAGCTTTCGCGGTGCTTCGCGTGACGGAAAGTTGTTGGGTGTCTCGCTCGCCGAGGACTGGGCGTCTTCACCCCCGAAACTCATTTGGAAATCCAAAATCGGTCCCGGCTGGTCTTCCTTTTCCGTTGCAGGAAACCGTTTGTTCACACAAGAGCAGCGAGGAGAAAAAGAAGCTGTCGTCTGTTTGAATGCTGAGACCGGTGCAATTGTTTGGGAGCACGAATACGAGAGCCGTTTCTGGGAATCGGTCGCTGGGGCGGGTCCGCGGGCTACCCCAACTATCGCCGATGAAGGTTTGTTCTCGTTGGGTGCCAACGGAATCTTGACTTGCCTTAATGCAAGCACGGGGGCTCAGGTCTGGGAACGCAATATTCAAACGGATGCGAATCGGAAGCCTCCGATGTGGGGTTTCTCATCTTCTCCATTGGTTACCGAAGGCGTGGTAATCGTTCATGCCGGTGGCAAGGAGGACAAGGGCATTTTGGCATACGATGCCAAGACGGGCGAATCGCGTTGGTCGACCGCCTCCGGTGACCATAGCTATAGTTCTCCCCAGGCAGCTAGTTTCGACTCTATAACTGGGGTTCTGATGGAAACCAACGCAGGACTGCAATTCATCAGCGCAAAAGATGGAAGCAAGATCTGGCAGTACGACTCTCCAATCCAAAACTATCGCGCGTTGCAACCGTTGGTTCTCGGCAATTCCATCTTGTTAGCCAACAGTATGGGCGAAGGAACGAAAAAACTGTCGGTTTCACTCGATGGGGACCAGTGGTCGATTAAGGAAGAGTGGGCAACTCGCGATATGAAGCCCGACTTCAACGACTTCGTCGAGCATCAAGGGAGTCTTTACGGCTTCGACGGCAGTATCTTTGCCAGTATCGATTTGGCCACTGGAAAACGCCAATGGAAGAAGGGTCGATACGGCAATGGACAAGTTCTATTGCTATGTGATGCGGGTCAAATGCTGGTGACATCGGAAGCCGGGGAACTCGTGTTGTTACGAGCTGACTCCAAGTCGATGGTGGAACTCGCCAAGTTCCCTGCGATCGAAGGAAAGACTTGGAATCATTCCGTCGTCGTTGGCAACCACGTCTTCATCCGAAATGCCGAGCAAGCCGCGTGCTACGAGTTGCCCACTCGCTAAGGATCGCTCGATCCAATATTGTCCGATTTTCCTGTAGCGGAAGTCGCCAAGACTTTCGGAATGAGCGGGCGCCGAAACTCTTGGCGAGTTTCGCTACGACATCTATTGATCGACCCATCCTAAGTGCTTGACTACGGGTTCCGATTGCGATTGGATCAGCGCCAGCTTGCGATCCGATTGGCCTACCAAATCATCGCGAAAGACTTGGCTTATTCCCAGTGCCATCATCAAAATTGTATTCTCAATCGAGGAAAATGAAACTTCGTGGAACGCCATTTGAATTCCATGAACGGCAATCATGCAGAAGCTAAGCACCGAAGCACTGCGTGCATAGGACGATGCCGTGGGATGCATCCAAACCACCCAACAATTGCGAATCAAACTGATGGCGGCGATCGTGTAAAGTATGGCTCCAATCAATCCTAAGTCGACAACCAAGCTCAGGAAGGAATTGTGGTGGACATAGCCGCGAATTGACTCCAATCGAATGTTAGTGGTCCGGTCATCCAGATAAGGTCGGTTGTGGACTTGAAATTGGTTGAAGCCGAATCCAGTGATCGGCGAGTCCTTGAACATCTGCATGGAGACATAGGCGAACGCCCCTCGCATCTTGGTACTCTCAAGCGTTTCGGCTTCGGAATACTCCCGTTTGAACGCGACCAAACTCGGGCCGACCACCAGTCCACCTACGATCGCCGACATGAAAAGAGCACCTAGAATCAGCGTTCGAGCTTTCCCCTGCAGCATGGTGGAGAGCAGAATGATGACAATGGCTGCAGTCCCCATCCAAATGCTCCGTGTGTACGTCAACAGAATCGCGAGCATAAAAAGGGGGGTCAGTCCAATCGCCATCAGCCATGCCCATCGCTCGCGTGCGTAGATCCAAACCGGAAAAGTCCAAAGCAAAGCTAAGCACAAGTTGAGGCACATGCCTAATCGTACCGATTGCAGCATGGGACCACGCGCTCGACCGAAGTGGATTCCTAATTTCGGATCAGCGATGAATTGTGGAAAGACGAGCGACCACTGCTTGGTTATTTCCAGTACGGCTGTCAGACTCAAGTACACGCCAAAGAACAAAAGAACCGCAATGGCTGGCCAAAGTGTCCGCGGCCTAATATCGGAGTGGCGTATCAACACAAACAAAAACGCCGGTACTAAATAGCCATTGAGCAAATGCATGACCGTTGATGGCTGGCCTACAAGTTCCTTTCCGATAGGCGTCGTCACCGTTCGGAAGATGAGCCAAGCCAGGAATAAGAACAACCAAAAGTCCGACGCGGTCAAGTCTCGTATTTTCGCCCGTCGATTCCAAGAGTCGTACAAAAACTGACCCACCAAGGCGCATAGCCATACGCGGTCCACCGTAGCAGACAGACCTCCAACCTTTGCCGACAGGAATTCTGGCGGAAAGACACTGGTGGCTACTAGGAAAACGGCTGTGCCGGTCAATATGTCATGATAGCGCACGACTGCAATCGCCCAAACCATCGCAGCCATGGCCATCAGTACGGTTACCAAAACCAAGGGAATTCACTTTCAGCTTAATTTCAGCGGAACAACCAAGGCGATCCGCTCGGATAGACCTGCTAACTCTAAAGATCGTCACTGGCGTGTGAGCGAGTACGTAAATCCTTGCAGAATGCACAATGCAACGAGTCGGCCACCGATACCGCTACTCAACAGGCACAACCGCCAGCAAGTTCGTTGCAATCGGAATAAACCGCGCTCCTCATGTGGTTTGCGCAATCAATTCTTCTTCACTCAATAGACTGGGTTGGGAAACGGAGTAACGGTTCCAGTGACGTCGAGATTGTATTCCGCATCCAGGCATTTTCCTATGTCAACGATTTACCGAGAAATTGGACTGTCGCTTTATCGATGGGCAACTGCGCGAACACGCTCGAGGATGTTTGATGCGTTCGAACATAAGGCGATGTTTCCAGCGGCAATCCTTTTCTATCATCGCGTCGCAACGCAATCGATGAACGCTTGGTCCATTCAAAAACGGAACTTTGAACAGCAGTTGGACTGGATCGTGAAGCACGCTTCGCCTGCTTCCTTAGACGAAATCCGAGAATCGCAGATTCTCGGAACCCGTAAGGAACCAATGGTAGGCGTCACCTTCGATGATGGTTATGGAGAAAACTGTGAATACGCAATACCGGCTTTGATCGATCGTGACATCCCGTGCACCTATTTCGTTTCCACCCACTTTGTTGAAACGGGCAAACCGTTTTCGCATGACCTTGCTCGCGGAGTACCGTTGCGACCGAACACCATCCAAGAGATCCAAAACATGGCGAATTTGGGGATCGAGATTGGTGCCCACTCGCACACGCATGCTGATTTTGGAAGGCGAATGAGCGACGCCGAACTTCGCATCGAGATTACCGACGTACGTAAGCGGCTTCAAGATTGGACCGGTCAACCGATTAACTATTTTGCATTTCCGTTTGGACTCAAAAAGAACATTTCGCAAAAAGCCATTGATGTCGTCTTTGAGTCCGGCTTTCAATGTTTCGTTAGCGCTGCAGGAGGAATGAACTTTCCTGGGCAGAATCCAAATCATTTGCAACGCATTCACGGCGATCCTGGCATGGCAGCCATGAAGAACTGGCTGACTTTCGATCCTCGAAAGATTCGAGCCAAAAATCAATTTGAAACCCAATTTCGAATTCCCACTCCGCAGATCGCACCAGCATAATTCAATGGCACAGCTCCGACTCTTTGATTTGAAAAACCATGAGACTGTTCACGCGATGAATCCTTGCACGCCATCTACTCCGATAGAAGCCAATGGGTTCTTAGGCACTGCTAATCCATCCCATGAACTCGTGCCGAATCCGAAGCGACCGCTCAGAGCTCTCTTTGTCATTACCAGCATGCCGGTCGGAGGTGCAGAAACCCTACTGGTCAATCTGATCCGAAAATTCCGGCCATCGCATATTATTCCGTCGGTTGCCTGCCTCAAAGACAAAGGGCCATTAGGCCAAGAAATCGCACAAGAATTCGACGTCACAGAGCACTGGCTCAAAAGCAAATATGACTTGCGAGTTCTGCCTAGGCTAGCCGGGCATATCCGCAAAGGGAAGTTTGACGCGCTCATCAGTGTGGGAGCTGGCGACAAAATGTTTTGGGGGCGACTGGCCGCAAGACTCGCGTCGTTACCGGTCGTCTGCAGCGCTTTGCATTCCACCGGATGGCCTGACGGAGTTGGAAAAATGAATCGGTGGTTGACTCCAATTACCGATGCTTTTATCGCCGTCGCAAAGCCACACGGTCAATTTCTAATTGACTTTGAAAAGTTTCCGGCTAAGAAAGTCGTAGTTATTCCCAATGGCATCGATACGACTCGTTTCCGACCGCATCAGGAATCGAAAGCGGACGTTCGACTCGAGTTGGGGCTTGCTCCAGAAACCCCGATTGTTGGAATCGTAGCTGCACTGCGTCCGGAAAAGAACCACCTGCTCTTTGTCAACGCCGCCAGCAAAGTCATTGCGAAATTCCCGAAAGCGCATTTCGTCATCATCGGGGATGGCCCGGAAAGATCTAATATCGAGAGCGCTATAGCGGCATTAAGACTTGAAAAAAACGTATCATTGCTCGGCACTCGATCCGACACGCCTAGATTGCTGGCAGCCATGGATGTCTTTGCGCTAACCAGCCATAACGAAGCGAGCCCCGTTTCGATTCTAGAAGCGTTATCGTGCAGTGTCCCTGTCGTCAGTACTCGAGTGGGCTCCGTCGCCGAATCCGTCCACGATCAATGGAATGGATTCACCGTGGAACCAGGCGATGTTGAGGCGGTCGCCGATCGCATCAAACACTTGTTGTGGAACAAGGAAACCGCCGAATTGATGGGAAACAACGGTCGAGAGCACGTCCAATCCCATGGATCCTTGGACAGCATGGTTCAAATGTACGAACATCTGATCCATAGCATCTTTGATCGAAAGACAAATCGCGTACAATAGGGTTCGTTGATCGTAGCAGAGACACGTCCTATCGACACCAAGAACGGATTTGGGTGGCACCCTGAACATTCACGAAATGCAACAGATGGCATCGCTCCAACATCCGATGTTGGATACGGCCATGGCGGCCGTTGCGAACGGAGCCAAGGTCCTCCGAGAACGTTTTCAAACTACGGTTCAGATCGAAACCAAAGGCCTTGCCAATTTCGTTACGGAAGCCGATCTAGGCTCCGAACGGGTGATCGTCCAAACGATTCGCGACCGCTATCCCCATCATGCGGTCATCTCGGAAGAGTCCCACAACGATCGCGCGGACTCCAAGGAACTGTGGATCATCGATCCATTGGACGGCACGAGCAATTTCATGCACAACATCCCACACTTCGCGATCTCGGTTGGCTATTACCTTGACGGCCAGCCAGAACTTGGAATCGTTTGCAATCCCATACGAGACGATTGGTACGTCGCTGTTAAGGGACAAGGCGCTTGGCATAATGGTGTTCGGCAACGAGTGGAATCGTCCGATCGAATCGATGCCACCATGATCACTTGCGGTTTCTACTACGATCGGGACCGCATGATGCAAGCCACGCTGGATACCATCGGCGACTTCTTTCGAAACAACATCCACGGAATGCGTCGATTCGGAGCCGCTGCTTTGGATTTGTGCAACGTCGGTTGTGGCCAATATGGTCTTTTTTTCGAGTACAAACTGCATCCATGGGATTACGCTGCGGGGCAGTTATTCCTCACCGAAGCCGGAGGGCAAGCGTCCGACTGCGACGGGAAATCGCTGCCTTTGAACCAGGCCAGCAGCATTTGCGCCAGCAATGGACTCCTTCATCGGCAAGCGATTGAGATCATGTCACCCCATTGGAAGCGACTACGCGAAGGATAGCGGGTAGCGGGAGCGGAGTGTTGGAGTGTTGGAGTTGGAGCCCACTTCTCCACTTCTCCACTTGTTTTTTTCAGTCTCGACACGAAAACGCCGATATCGTATCGAAGATATGGAATGCCTTGACTTGGTTTGGTCCATGGCCTTTCAAACAATCCAGCCACCGGAAGCGATGACCATGCGTATTGCAACTAAGTTTTGTATCGGTTCAGCACTTTTTTGTTCATTTGCTAGCACTGGCTACGGGCAGAATCAAACCCGGGACGGTGCGTTGCTAGGTGGTGTGACCGGCGCGCTCATCGGTGGCGTGGTTGGGCATCAAAACAAAGAGACCACTGAGGGGGCACTCATCGGAGGTGCAGTTGGCGCACTTGCTGGCGGTGTGATCGGTAACAAACGCGATCAAGTCTATCGACAACAGTACTATCAGCCACAAGTCGCCTACCCAACCTACCATGAGCATCGAACCTATGTCCAAGTTCCACAGCAGCGTGTGGTTGTTAGTCGGCGCCCGGTAACAACTGCGGAAGTCATCAACATGACGCGAAGCGGAGTGAGCGATGCGGTCATCGTGGCCCATATCCAATCCAATGGGATTGCGATGCAACCCGACGTCAACGATGTCATCCTCATGAATCAAGAGGGGGTGAGCGACTACGTGGTGAACGTGATGCAAACGAATGGCCGAGGTTCCACGGTTTATCAACAACCCAATACCGTCTATCGCACGTACCAACATCCGACTCCGGTCGTGGTCCGCGAGGAGTATCACTACGCACAGCCAGTTTATCAAGCTCGCCAACCGGCTTACAAACCCTACTACGTTGAACGCCGTGGGTTTTAGTCTTAGGTCCGTCGCTCCGCCGACGGACGGTCCGCGACATTAACAACCCGAAAATCGTGGCGCCATACAAACAAATGCCTTGGGCGTCCAGTGTATTGACTAGTCACACACGGCTCGGAGAGCCGTGCTACACTCATTCCAGCGAAAGCTTTGGGCGTGCAAAGTATTGACGGGACTTTGAATGTTGTGTATCACGGCGGAGACTGCCGTGCCACTCTTTGAACCATTTCGAGTCTTTTGATCCGATGAGCCAATTGAAAAAGATCATCCAAGCCATTTCCGAGGCTGGAGGTGTCGCCTATGAAGTCGGTGGGTGTGTTCGCGATTCATTGCTCGGCCATGCGAACAAGGACCAAGACATCGAAGTTTTTCACTTGGATGCAGACACTCTCTCGAAAATCTTATCTCGCTTTGGACGCGTCAACGAAGTCGGCGTGTCGTTCGGGGTCATTAAGCTTCGTACTTCACAAGGGGATGATCTCGATTTCACCCTTCCTCGCCGTGAAAGCAAAGTTGGTCGAGGGCATCGCGGGTTTCAAGTGGAGGTGGATCACACACTGAGCGTTGCCGACGCAGCCCTTCGCCGCGATTTTACCATAAACGCCATCTATCGAAACTTGCACGACGAAACGCTAATCGACCCGCACGGTGGTGTGCGTGACCTGGAGCAACGCGTTTTGCGAGCGACGAGTGAGCACTTTGCCGAGGATCCGCTTCGCGTTTTGCGTGGGATGCAATTCGCAGCTCGATTCGATGCGGCCATGACCAGCGATACGATTGAAATGTGTCGATCCCTGAGCCATGAATACTCATCGCTGGCTTTGGAAAGGGTTTGGAACGAGTGGTTGAAGTGGGCCACGCGTGGTAAGTGTCCCAGCCGAGGATTGAAGTTACTCAAAGACTGCGGTTGGATCGAACATTACCCCGAACTTGCAGCTTTGGAAGGTGTCCCACAGGATCCCACATGGCATCCGGAAGGGGATGTTTGGATTCACACACTCCACGTTTGTGATGCCGCTGCCCGAATTGCAGAACGAGAGAAATTGCCTGATGACGAGCGAGTGATATTGATGTTTGCGGCCCTGTGCCATGACCTTGGCAAACCAGCCACCACCGTCCTTACCGACGGAAGGTGGCGATCACCAAGTCACGCGTCGGTTGGCGTACCGTTGGCGGATTCGTTCTTGACCAGTATCGGATGTCCAAGGCATTTTATTGAGGTGGTACAGCCGCTGGTGGCCGAACATCTTGTTCATGTTCAAGCCGAAGCGTCCCACCGGACAGTGCGACGACTCTCGGTTCGTCTGGGCAAAGCCTCGATCGTGCAGTTGTTGAGGCTGGTGGAAGCAGACTTAGGCGGACGTCCGCCATTGCCAACTACGATTCCAGAATCGCTGATTCGCATTTTGCAATTGGCAGAATCGACGAAGGTTTCGCATACGCGACCGGATCGCATTATCTTGGGGCGTCATTTGCTACATCTAGGGTATGAGCCAGCTAGATGGTTTAGTTCGGTATTGGAAAAGTGCTATCAAGCTCAGTTGGATGGAGTTTTTGAAGGTGAGACCGGCGGAATCGATTTCTTGAAATCCGAACTAGACAAAATGCCACCCAGTTAGCGAATCAATCCGTATCATTCCTGCTAACGTGCTTAGGCGAGGGGTAGTTTGAAATCTACCTATAAACTGGGTGGCACGCTCTGAGGTACGGGTGGCAGGCTCTGAGGTACGTGTGGCACGCTCTGAGGTACGTGTGGCACGCTCTGAGGTACGAAGGGCGTGGTGAATCGCTAGAGTCATTTGCCACACTTCCCACGCCCATCGCTAATCGCGCTAATCGCTTTGGGCGTGCCACACTTCCCACACAGTGGCCTGGTAGTCTTCTGTCTGCCGCTTGCCTTAGCTTGGCCATTCGGGAGCGGTTTCATCTGGGTTGTCCTACGTATTGCGTCGATTGCGATCGCGGCGCATGGGCTTCCATTGTGATCGTTTGTGGCCACCTGAGTCCCCTGCGCCTTCTACTCGAAACTTGGGTTGCGGCAAATCAGCGATCAGTGTTTGCAATGCTTCGGTTGTTAGGTCAGCGCGTTTCTTGCCAGTCCCGCGGAAAATGGGAAGCCCCTGTTCGATGGATAAAACTTCGCGGCGCGAGCGACCGTGTTCGTCCTCAGGCCAACGACCTTTCACTTCTTCCCATTCAAACACTCGACCCATGATGCCGCAAATATAGTCCCAATAGTCCCTTTGATCCGACTGCAGAAAGACCTGGCCGTCCGACTTTAGGCACCTGTGCATCAGCCCCAAGAAATCGGGCGTTAACATGCGGCGGCTGGATTGCATTCGATCGGCAAACGGCTGTGGATGGTAGATGTGAATCTCTTGGACCGATTCAGCGGGCAAATACGATTCGAGGAATCGCCAACCATCGCAAACCGCGAATCGAAGATTGGAAAGCCCGCGTTGGTTGCCTCGTCGTGTTCCGTATCGAATGACCGCCGGCAAAATATCGAAGGCCACGTGATCCCAGTCAGGTCGTCTGACGGCAGAGGAAATCGCAAAGCGACCGTTGCCACAACCGATATCGATTGCTATTGGTGCATCGCGACCGAAGATGGCTTTGAAATCGAGCGGAGAATTTTCCGGTAGCTTTTTGATTGCCGTTTGAACCCAACGTTCTTTCTCTAAAATGATTCCGGGGATTGGGATCCCCATTTCGTATTCGATATCGCCCGGGATTAGCTCGGTCGGTGCGGAGTTGTTTTCGTGCCGTTTGCTCATGACTCAGTTGCTTTGTAGTGTTGGCTGGTTTTGACGTAGTGTTCCCATCCATGCCGGATCATCTCGGCATCGACAGCATTGGTTTCGCGAACCACTTTGCCCGGAACGCCCATGACCAGTGAATTGGGTGGAATGACTTTTCCTTCAGGCACAAGAGCTCCAGCGGCGATGATCGAGCCCGTACCTATGACCGCACCATTGAGCACGACTGCGCGGATGCCGATCAAGCAATCGTTTTCGACGGTAGCACCGTGGAGGATCGCTCCATGTCCCACGGTGACTCGATCCCCAATCGTGCAGGGAAAACCAGGGTCGCCGTGCAAGCAACAGAGATCTTGAATGTTCGTTTGGGAGCCAATTTGGATCCCGATGCAGTCACCTCGGAGGACGGCCCCGAAGAGCACACACGACTCGGAGCCGATCGTGACCTTGCCTCGCAGGGTTGCATTTTTCGCTATGAAGCAATCGTCGGCGATGAGTTCAGGCTGGAATTGGGTGTTCATGAAAGGTGATCATACCCGCCAACCGCCAATTGCTCCATTACGATTCCATTACGATGGGGACGAATCCAACGAAACAGGTTGGTTTGCAAAACAATGGGAGTGCGAGGCTCGTTGGCCATGGTGCGAAAGTCGTCAAGACTTTCGGTTATTGCCAAGCAGTCCGAAACTCTTGACGAGTTCCGCTACCCGAAAATTGAGCAGTGACTTCGCACTAGTTTTGCCCATTCAGAGCCTGGATCGACTCATCGAGAAACTCTTTTTGGTTATCATGGGGTTCTCAAACGGCCATCTAAGTGCCGATGGTTTGCCTTTCCCCCCTATTTCGATTTCCAGCCTTGCAGTAGAAAGCCAGCGATATGTCCAATAGTGATTCCAACAAAATGTGGTGGCACGGGCTTACTGGCTATCACTGGTTCGTCTTTTCGATGGCTTCCCTGGCTTGGTTATTTGATTGTTTGGACCAGCAGATTTTCTTGATCGCTCGCAACGATGCCTTGTCCAATCTGTTGCCCAAGGGGACAACGCCGGAAGTTATCAAGGAGTATGGTTTCACTGCGACCAGTATTTTTTTGATCGGCTGGGCAACCGGTGGGATGATCTTTGGCTCGGTTGGCGACCGCATTGGCCGAGCAAAGACGCTCACGTTGACGGTGTTCCTGTACTCCGTTTTCACGGGGTTATCCGCGTTTTCTACTGGCTGGATCGACTTTGCCGTCTATCGTTTTCTAACGGGTCTGGGGGTAGGCGGAGTGTTTGGATTGGCGGTTGCGCTGGTAGCTGACGGTTTGCCTTCGCGTGCTCGAACGGGTGCGTTGGGTACGTTGCAAGCCCTTTCGGCCATTGGCAATATTACTGCTGGATTGATTGGAATCGTATTGGGCTACATGGTCTCGACGAAACAGATCGACGCTTCGAGCAGTTGGAAATATATGTTTCTTGTGGGTGCCGTACCTGCATTTCTTTGCGTCTTTTTGCAAATGAAATTGAAAGAACCGGATGCTTGGGTGACTGCCCGAAGAGAGGGACGACTGACGGGCGTGAAGTTTGGGTCCTATGGCTCACTCTTCGGCGAACCGGAATGGCGACGGTCGGCATTGTTTGGCATGTTGCTTTGCATTGTTGGGGTCATCGGTGTTTGGGGAATCGGCTTCATGAGCCCAGAGTTAGTTAAAGACGTTATCTCTCGCAATTTGCGAGACCAAGGCATCGACGAGGCCGCGATTCCGGGAATGACCAAGAGTTGGGTTTCGTTCAACATGATCTGTCAGAACATCGGCTCCTTTTTTGGAATGCTTAGTTTCACTTACCTGGCGCAAGTGATCGGTCGCAAAAAAACCTTTGCAATTGGATTCGTGGCAGCCATGTTGGCGACGATCGGGTACTTTCAGTATTTCAACGGCGTGAATGACATTTGGATGAGTTCAGTCATGGGCTTTTGTCAGTTGGCACTCTTCGCTGGGTTTGCAATTTATTTGCCCGAGTTATTTCCGCTGCGACTGAGAAGCACTGGCACCAGTTTTTGTTACAACGTCGGACGATTTGTGGCGGCAGCAGGAATATTCGGATTGGGAAAATTCCAAACTTTCCTTGCACAGCGAGCCAACGGAGTCACCGAAAAAATCGATTCATTCCGGGATACTTGCAGTTATATGAGTGTGATCTTTTTGTTAGGTTTGGTAGCTATCTATTTCTTGCCAGAAACAAAGGGCAGAGAGATGCCGAAGTAACCTAGGTCCGCCGACCGACGGTCAGCGTACGTTCCGACCTCGCTAGTGCTTCTCCGATGCTAAATTGGGGGTAGCGGAACTCGCCAAGAGTTTCGGTGGTTTAGACGAATCCACTGGGATTTACCTCTTGAAGTCGCCGAAAGCCTACGCGGCTTCCGCTACGCAAAAACCCCAACTCTTAAGCTGGTTAGAGCACTAGACAACTTGTTTATCCATGCCGCGTTAGAGATGGAGGACATCCGTCGCGGAGCGACGGATCTACGTTAACGCTTCTCGCCAGCCTTCTCGCTCTCTGCCGGTTTGCTGGCTGGCCTATCTAGAAAGACTCTCGGTTTCAGGTTGGCAGGTGTCTGCTTGGCAATCTCACGCAGCATCACCTCGATGGCAAGTTGGGTCTCTTCCGGGGCACTAATCACCAGCATAGACCCAACGGTAACCATCGAGCTTGTTCCACCGGCGTTCTGCCATTGGTCTGGGGACACCATCATCTCGATCGAGGTCATCAGTTCTGAGGTAAGACCATTGTCGGGGAATAGGTAGCTTAGATCGTAATATCGAATTTGATTCGCAGATGTCTTTTTCGAGGTAATAAAGATCGCTTCGCGCTCAATCAAGTAAGTTAGCTGGAGCGGCTCTAGGACTTGCATTAACACATCGCGGACCTTGGCGTCCTTTCGTTCAAGCGTGATGGGCTCGTCCGGTGTAAAGTTTTCATCCTCCAAGGCTTTGTCATCGATAAAAATCGGGATGCCCATCGTCTTACTGATGAACGCCATAACACCCGAAAGCGGTGTTCCATTGAAATCAACTTCCATGCGCTCTTTGAGCGTCCTTCGAATATCGTCCTCTCGTTCTTTTGCGTCCGCACCACCCTCAAGCCAAGATGGAACGGGTGCTGTCGGCTTTTCCCATTTGATGACCAATTCCTTGGGCGCATTGACGCCCCCCGGCATTCCTCCCATACCGCCACCTCCTACCCATCCCATACCTCCACCGCCCATACCTCCCATACCCTGCGCCAGGACGAAACTTCCTGAATCCTGCGGCAAGGGAGTTCCCGGCGTCAAAGCCAAGCTCCCATTGGAAGCCCTTGATTCCAAGGAACCTTGTTGGTTTGCCAACGCGGCCACGAAACCGATGGTCCCAATTGCACAAAGCACCAGGACGCCACCTGCCACACCTAGCATGGAACGAGATAGAATATTCACGACGACTTCTCCTTGAATGAGTTTGAAGAGTTGAGTACTGACAGAATCTGTATCTTGAACCTAACGAAGCCGACGGTTGAGCCGGCTCCGATAGTTCTGTATTGAAGGCGGTCTGATCCATGGGTGATTCTCGTTGAAAAGTCGGGCCGCGAGCGTGAGGCTCTTACTTAGTGTCCAGTTTAAGCCGATCCAGGCGCGAAAAACGAGATTTTCAATAAAAAAGTCTCGCGTGGTAGATTGCGATTTCGCTGCTAAGGCGAGGGGCAGTTTGAATTCTACCTACAAACTGGGTGGCACGCTCTGAGGTACGAAGGGCGTGGTGAATCGCTAGGGTCATTTGCCACACTTCCCACGCCCATCGCTAATCGCGCTAATCGCTTTGGGCGTGCCACACGGTGGCCTGGCC
>Ga0105048_10001656_pt1 | contig 36102 bp, 40 predicted proteins | sample MAT05_FD_78382 | JGI IMG/M metagenome (GOLD analysis project Ga0105048, IMG submission 78382) | Freshwater microbial communities from Lake Fryxell liftoff mats and glacier meltwater in Antarctica - MAT-05 | ecosystem: Environmental > Aquatic > Freshwater > Ice > Liftoff microbial mat | place... | reverse complement strand
GCCCTCGAGCTCGACCATTAAGCTGGTCTCGCTCGGTTGGCCCGACGCGCGGATGGGCGTCGCCTCGGCGCGGCGTCGCCTGCAGCTGACGTCTCGCGATGAATGATCGGATCACTGACCGCGTCGGAGAAGCGCGATGTTGTATTGCCCGCGCAGACGTGACGGCGTCAGCACGATGGTCACTTGCTGGTCGCCATTCGCGAAGCGGAACACGAAGTCGAACGTCTGCACGCGCACGCGATATGGATCGCGCACGAGCTCCTGGAAGCGGCCCTCGAACTCGCGGACGCGCGCGCACGGCGCGACTTCGCCAAAGAAGCTCCGCCCGATCACGCGCTCTTTGGGCAGGCCCACCATGCGCGACTCGGTGTCGTTGTAATGAAGAACGCGGCCCCGTGCATCGAGCGTGATCAATCCGTAAGGCAATGCGTCCAGCTCTTCAGGCGAGAGCTGCGAGACGGCTCCGAAGTCGATGCCTTGATCGGCAGGCAGAAGAAAGGTGGGTCCGCTCGGACGGGCAGAAAACGGTGCAGGCTCTGGCAGCACTGCCGACTGTGCCGACGGGGCACTTTGCGGACGGCGCTCTGCCACTGCTGGCAGGTACCCGCGGGTTACGCGCTGCGCGTTTGCGCTGGGTGACGTCACGTGTGCCGTGGGGCGCGCGTCGAGCTCTGCGTGGAGCCTGTCGACCTCCTCGCGGAGCCGCTGAACCTCCTCGTATAGCGCCTGGTGTGACCACTGGGTTCTAGGGTCGTGAAACGGCATCTCACGCCGCTGGTCGAATGCGGGCGTTCTCATCTAGACGACACCTCGCGGTGAAAGCTCGATTGCAGCAGGCGCCGGCAAAAAGCGGCGCAGGCGCCCTACCAATCGGTCGATGATCGCTGGGTCGGTCGGCCCGTCGGCGCCGACGGCGAGCAGCCCGAAGCGCCCCGCACTGCCGAGCGGGGCGAACGTCACGCAGCTGCCGGCTGCGCTCGTCAGCTCGATGCGGCGCCCGGGCGAGCCGAAGCGTCGCTCGACGAACGACAGTAGCGGTCGCAAAGAACGGACCAATCGGTCGACTTGGGCACGATCGGGGCCGTTGACCATGACCGCTGCCAGCGGGTCGTCGCCAATGGCAACCACGAGGGAACGCGCACCGCAGGCGGCGCGCGCCGACCCGAGCTCGGACTCGAGGTTCTGCGCCACCTGGCCCTTGGCATCTTCTCCGGCCCGGGAGTAGTAGCCGGCGAACGGATCGTCGAATTCGATGCCGGCAGCCGACCCCGCCGCGCCGCTGCAGATGGCAGCGAAGGCGACTGTCGCGTCGAGCGCGAAGGTTGAAGCGGGTCTGCTGGTGGTCGAAGTCACCAGTGCCAGACGAGGAAACGTGCCTGGCAGCGGTCTGACCACCAAATGACGCGCGTCAGCCAGCTCGACATGCACCTGGCGACAGCCAACCTGGAGCGCGAGAGCGACGCGCAGCACCTCGCCAGCCGCGGCAGCAAGACTTGCATCTGCCGAGGTCGCTTCATGCACCCACGCAAGCCCCGATTCGTCCGCAACGGTCGCAACGTCGACGTCCGTGAGCCCGGTCACCCGGTCGACCACGCGCTGAGCGAACCTGTGTCCAGCCTGCACCTTCATGTCGGCCTCGGCAGGCAAGCCCAGCGCGGCGTGCATGCGCGCAACTGTGCTCTTGCGCTCGCGCTCGGTCTCGTCGAGGCGCCGCCGCATGACCGCCCGCTCGCGGGCGAGCTCGTCGTCGAGCTCAGCGATTCGCTGGACGAATGGCCTGCGCACGCGGGCCCGGACGAGCCACCCCGTGGTAGCGGCCAAAGAAGAAGACGCCAGCGCCAACGAAACGAGCCATGAAGCGTCCATCAGCTGGCCCTCGTGCCTTCTTGCAAGCGGGTGACGAAGGCGAGCGCATCGGCGCGCAGCGCGCCGGCAGCAGCGCCTGTTGCGCCCACGAGGACAGCGGTGGTGGCGCCGTCGACGTCGGCGAACGCCAGCGTCGCCAGATCACCCTCGATTAACACGGAGCGCAGTGCGCCGCAGCCGAGCTCTGCACACACGCGGTCGAGCAGATCACGGGCCGGGACGGCGAGCGCGACGGCAGCCCGCGCCACCTCGGGAGCCACTGCCTCCGAAGCTCGGACGCGGCCGCTCGGGTCGACCACCATTGCAGCGACGAGGTCGGGGTTGTTTTGGGTCAGGCTATGAAGCAGAATCTCGAGGTTATGGTGTGCGGACATTGAGCCTGCTACGTCGCCTCCCTGAACTGGTTGCGCGCGTCGATGTCGTATTGGCGGATGTTTGACCACAGCTCGAACGAGTCGCCATCACCTGCGGTCGTGTCACTACTCGCATCAGTGGCGCCGTCGCGCGAGCGCAACTTGCTCTTCGATCGCGCCCCAGGAGGTGACGACGCGCGTGCGCTCGTCCTCGTACCCCAATGCGGCTGCGCCATCGCCCCCGAGCCAGATCTGGACCTCGGCAGGTAAACGCTTGCGCAAGGTGGCGACGTCCTTTCTCGCCTTCGCGCGATCACAGGTGGATGTCACCGTGAGACCGACGACGTCCGCACCAAGCGCAAGTGCGCCCTCCGCGATGTCTCGCACAGGTGTATTGCCGCCGAGCATTCGGGGCTTGGCGCCGACGACAACCAAATAGAGCGCCACCATTTGCAGCGGCAGCGTGTGGGGCTCGCCGGGCAATGTCGCGAGCAGTACCAGGGGGCGACCTCCGATGTCCTGGTAGCTCGCGAGCATCTGACGCAGCTGCGTGATCAGGCACTCCGTCGCCAGATGCTCATGGCGCACCGACAACCCGCCGGCTGCCCACGCCGCGCCCACGGCCACGGCAAATGGGTGCGCGAGCTCGCAGACGAAGCGCCGCGGGCCGAGCGAGCTGGCGATCTGCCGCAGACGCGCTTCGAGCTCTGGAGCTTGGTCTCTTGCCAGCAGATCGACGAGTTCTGGCACGAGCACGGTCGAGTCGACGTCTACCGTGGGTGCCGCCTCCCCCGCGAGGCTGTCGAGCTCGGCCATCGACTTGCCGATGACGTCCCCGACTCGATAGCCGCCGCCCATCGCGCGCTGGATCGCCACCAAACGTTGAATGTCGGTGCCAGAGTAGAGCCGTCGATTGCTACCCGCCCGTCGCTCGGGCTTGGGAAAGCCGTAACGGCGCTCCCACGCGCGCAAAGTCTCCATGGCGAGGCCCGTACGGGCAGACACCACGCGGATGGTGCTGCCGTCACCCTCTGCCGCGTACGCTGGGTCACGGCCTCTCAGTGTGGTTGGCTTGACGGCTCCGGTCATCAACGTTATCTGTACAATAACTGTACAAACACAAAACGTCAACCGCCGTCCGCTGGAGCGAAGGCGCATACAGGGGCGTCCTGAAGGAGAAGAGCATGTCGCACGATGTGAATATTGCCGCGGTACCGGAGCCGACCATCGAGGTGGAGATCGCAAGCGTCGCGGCACTACCGTCCCGATTTGGGGACTTTCGCGTTTTTGTTTTCTCGAACAACCACGACGGAAAGGAGCATCTTGCAATGGTCCACAACGACGTGTTCGATGCGCACGACGTGGTGACGCGAGTTCACTCCGAATGCCTGACCGGCGACGTGCTCGGGTCCTTGCGTTGCGACTGCCGCGATCAGCTCGAGCGCTCGCTGCGCCACGTCGATTCACTCTCGCGAGGCGTCGTTCTGTATATGCGGCAAGAGGGTCGCGGCATTGGGCTGACCAACAAGATCAAGGCTTACGGCCTTCAAGAGCGCGGGATGGACACGGTCGAGGCGAACCTCGCGCTGGGCTTCGCGGACGACCTTCGTAGTTACGATGTCGCCGCGGCGATGTTGCGCACTTTGGGCGTGCGCAGCATCCGGTTGATGACCAACAACCCCGACAAGCTGCATAAGCTAGCGAGCGCAGGGATCGTGGTGCGCGAGCGCATCCCGCTCTCGATCGAGCCCAATCGGCACAATCGGCGCTACTTGTCGACGAAGGCACGACGCTCCGGGCACATCCTAGAAATCGAAAAGTCGGTCTAACCGCCAAACGTGAGCACCAGCTTGCCGACGGTCGTGCCGCTCTCGATTGCTTGATGAGCCTCGGCGACTTTTTCGACGCTGAAGCGGGTGACGTCCGGCAGCACCAGCTTCCCCTGCTCGAAGAGTCCGAGCGTGTGGCCCATTGCTTCCTCGAGCAACGCTGTCTCGTTGAACAAGTACGACAGGTTGAACGCCATCACGCTCTTGTTGTGCGCCAGCATGTCGAACGGATTGAAGCGAGGCGTACGCAGAAAATCGTACGCCAGGCGCAGCCAGTTGGGCTTGCCACCGGCGCGCGGCATCATCGTGTGAAAGCCGTACACCACCAGCCTGCCTGCGCTCTTCACGTGCTGGTAGCTCTGCTTCAGCGTTTCGGCGCCATTGGCGTCGAGCACGACGTCGTAACCCTTGGGTGCGATCTCTCCCGCGCGTGCCCATAGGTCTTCGCTCGACTTGTCGATCACATGCGTTGCGCCCATGCGCTGAGCGGTCTCGATTTTCTTGCTGCCGCCGACGATACCGACTGTGTCGATGCCTGCGTGCTTGCACAGCTGCAGCAGTGAGCCACCCACACCACCGGCGGCCGAATGAACCAGCACGGTGGCGCCGGGCCGCAGCTTGCAGAGCTCGAACAGGGCGTAGTACGCGGTCAGAAACACGGCGGGCAGACCTGCCGCCTGTGCGAACTCGAGATCTTTCGGGCAAGCGAACACCTGGTGCTGGGGCACGACGACCCGCGACGAATAGCCACCGAAGAGCGTCACAGCGAGGACGCGATCACCAGTCTTGAAGCGCGTGACTCCAGCGCCGACGGCGAGAACGTCGCCAGCGACCTCGAAGCCTGGGGTGATCGGCCAGCCGACGAACTCTTTCGCCGAGTCGTACAGACCCATGCGCACTGCGGTGTCGGCGAAGTTCACGCCTGCAGCGGCGACACGCACGACCACCTCACCCTCACTGGCGACCGGGTCGGGGTGTTCTTCGAGCTTGAGCCTGTCGTGGCCGCCCGCGGCGTGGATGACCACTTTGCGCATGGTGACGGGTTATCGTGAATCTTTCGCCGATTCGCAAGCGCTGCTTTGGGCCTGGTCGAGCACAGCCCGGACTTTCTCGTACAGCGCCGCCGATGAAAACGGCTTGGCCAACAGCGTGAACTCGGCCTCGCGCACGCCGTGCCGCACGATGGTGTCGTCGGTGTAGCCGGACATGAACAGCACCGGCCTCACTTGTCCGCGACGGGTCAGCTCGTCGAACAGCTCGCGCCCTGTGGGGCCTGGCATGACCACATCGGTGAGCAGCAGATCGAAGGCTGGCTGTTGTTCGGCGACTTGCAACGCTTCGTTGCCGTTGGCAGCCTCGAGCACGCGGTAGCCACGCGCACGCAGCAGGCGACATACCAGCCGACGTAGCGCGGGCTCGTCTTCAACGACGAGGATGGTCTCGCTGCTGCGTGGCGCGACTGTGTCTGGACCAGCTGCGGCTCGCAGTCTCTGCTCACTGACTCGCCGGGGAAGCGCTGTCGTACGGGCAGTGACCAGCGGCAAGAACACCGAAAACACGCTGCCCGAGTCAGGTGAGCTGTCGACGGTGATGTCACCGCCGGCCTCTTTGGCGACGCCGAGCGCCATCGACAAGCCGAGCCCGGTCCCTTTGCCGCGCTCTTTGGTGGTGAAAAAGGGCTCAAACACGCGCAATCGCGTGCTCTCGGTCATGCCTCTGCCCTCGTCCTTCACGGTGACACGCACGAACGCGCCTGGTTGGGCAAGCGCTCCCGCTGCCGCGCGGGCGACGCTGACGTCGACCTTGCCGCCGCGAGGCGACGCGTCGCGCGCATTCGACACCAAGTTCAAGAGCAGCTGTTGCAGCTCGCTTGGGTCGATCGACGTGGTGTGAGCGTCGCCCTCGACCGAGACACTCAACGTGATGTCCGCGCCGAGCATCGTCGTGAGCAGGCTGTCCATTCCTTGCACGAGCTCGCCCACATCGACGATGCGCGGCTCGACCAGCTGCCGGCCGGTGAACGCCAACATTTGTGACGTCAAACGCTTGGCTCGTTCGGCGGCTTCGGTGACTTGCGCGAGATCGGCGCGGGTAGCGTCGTCCAGCGCGCGGCCCTGCATCATCTGCGTGTAGCCGAGAATCACGCCCAGCAAATTGTTGAACTCGTGCGCGATGCCGCCCGCTAGACGCCCCACGGCGTCGAGCTTCTGCGTCTGCCGGAGCTGCTCCTCGAGCCGTTTCTCGACCTCGCGTTTGGCCTGATCGGCGAGCTTCTGCTCGGTGACGTCGATGATGACGCCAACTACCAAACGAGCCTGGTCGGCCTGGTCGCGGACAGAGAGCGCATGGTTGTGGACCCAGCGAACGCTGCCATCGCGATGCAGCAAGCGGTATTCGACGCGTATGGGCTGGTGCGTACCTGCGGGCCGGTAGGCTGCCTGATTTGCGCTGATGCCTTCGCGATCGTCCGGGTGAACGCGGTTCTTGAAGAACTCGGCGTCGCCCATCACTTCTTCTTGCGAGAAGCCGAGCAGCTCGACGACCTGCGGACTGACGAAAGAAGGGATGCCGGGCTTGTCGAGCGCCCGGTAGTACGTCACTGCCGGCAGTTGCTCGACCAGCGTTCGATGAACGGAGTGCGTCGCGCGCGCGATCAACAAGTCGTTGGCAGTGCGCCAGCCGCAGCCGATCTGCGCAGTGAGCCCACTCAAGAGCTCGCCGTCTTCATCCGTGAAGGCCGAGCCTGGGCGGTTCATGACGAACACGAAGCCGATACAGCCCTCGATCGCCCAGCGCGCGACGACCAGATTCTCGAACGCGAGCGCTTCGGCGAGACCGAGGCTGTCGCCTCGCGTTGCGCCACGAACCAAGACCTCGTCCTCCACCCGAAATAGGTAGGCCTGGAATACCTCCGGCCCGATCGCGCCAGGCTCGAAGCCGAAGCTGCCGCTGGCCAACGGCACGTGCTCGCTCTGAGCGACCACCCAAGCGGCGTCGGCGCCGAGCGCCGTCGCACAAGCCTTCGCCGCGACGACGAGCAGCGCGTCGGGGTCGCGCTCGAGCGCGATGGCCCGCATGGCCGCTGCGAGCGCGACTGTCGACGGTGGCACTTCCAAAGAGTCTACTAGAGCTTTTCGTCGAGCGGCTCGGCTCATGTAGGCTCTCGTCCGTGACGCAGCTCTCACTTTCGATCAAAAGCGCAGCTGGCGGCCTTGGCTCCGAAGTGCCCGCCTACGGTGTTTTCCCGGAGGGCGCCCGACGCGGCGTCGTCGTCGTGCACGAGATCTTCGGTATGCAGCCGGAGATCGAGAATGTCGTCGACCGTTTCGGCAAGGCCCAGTACGCCGCGATCGCGCCGGATTTTTTCCACCAGCCCGGTTGGGTCACCTGCGTCAGGCAGATGATGCACGCGGCTGCGACCGGCGAAGGCCCGCCCGTGGCAGTCGCAGAGGCGGCGCGCAACTACCTTGTCGAGCGCGGTGGCCTTGCCGTCGAGAACATCGGGCTGATCGGCTTCTGCATCGCGGGTGGGTTCGTGCTCGGCATCGGAAAAGGGTGGGGCGCGGTTTCGACGAATTACGGCGCGATACCACCGAAAGAGCGGCTCGACGGAATCGGGCCTGTCATCGGCTGTTATGGCGGCCGCGATCTCGTGTTTGGCGGCATGGGAAAGCGCTTGAAGAAGAGCCTGGAAGGCAAGACCGACCTGAAAATCCACGAATATCCGACTGTCGGGCACGCATTTTTGACCGACGGCCACCACCCCATCGCCAAGGCGCTTTCCTATCCGTTCTACCGAATTCGATATGACCCCGAAGTCGCCGAGGACGCGTGGGGACACATTTTCTCCTTCTTCGAGAAGAACCTTTGAGCCTGTCCCTTTCCCGTCCGCTGCGTTGGTTGTTGCCGGTTCTAGCAACGCTCATCGCATGTGCGTCGCCGCCCAAACCGCCACCCGAGAAGCCGCCCCCGCCGCCACCTCCTCAACGGCTCGCGCCAGAGAGCGGCTTCGCCACCGAGTTCCCGGACGCCGAGCGCAGCGCGCAGCTTGCATCGGCGCTCCCTGCCATCGAGACATTGGTTCGCGAACGCTTCGCCAAAGGCTCGGCGCCTGGTCTCGCGTTCGCGCTGATCATCGATGGCAAAGCGGCGCTGACGCTCACCATGGGCGACGCCGACGTCGAGCTCTCGAAGCCAGTCGACAAAGACACGCGCTTTCGCATCGGCTCACTCACGAAGACATTCACCGCCTTCGCCATCCGCAAGCTCATCCAGGACAACGCCCTCGAGCTCGAGGAGCCGCTCGAGAACCTGGTCCCTGAAGCCGAGCGGGTGCTGTACCCGACGGCCGACTCGCCGAAGATTACCATTGCCCATCTGCTCAGCCACCAGAGTGGCTTGCCGATGAACGGCAAATACGACTTCAGCCCCCAAGCCAAAGAGCCCCCGAGCGAGACCGAAGTCGTGGCGTCGCTCGATCTCATCGTGCTCGAAGCGGCGCCGGGTACGCGCACGCGCTACTCGAACCTGGGCTTCTCGCTCCTGGGCGTCTTGGTTGGGCGCGCCGCCGGCCAGAGCTACCGAAACTACCTGAACGAGTCGATCTTCAAGCCGCTCTCGATGACGTCGGCGTCGTGGGACCCGGAGAAGGTTCCGACGGCGTTTGCCTCCCGTTCCTTTGCCAAACGAGACGGCGCCTTCCAGCCGCAGCCCTTCGAGAAGCTCGGTGCTTCCGAGGGCGACGGCGGCATCATGCTCAGCATCGACGATCTGGCGCGGTGGGCGACGCTCTTCTTGGAAGCCCACCCGCCGCGCAATGCAGCCGATACAGGGCCGCTGCCGCGGGCGCTCTTGCGGGAGATGATGGTCGGGCGCACCGCGACTTCGCTCGCAGTCGCGGGCGGGGGCACGCAGCCAGGCCCCAGCGACGTGCTTGCATACGAGACTGGCTTCGCGTGGCACTCCAACAACTCGTGTCGCGGAGAACGCGTCGTTACGCACCTGGGCGGCATCGACAAATATTTCGCCTTGATCGAGATCTTGCCAGAACATGGTGTCGCGATCGTGTCGATGTCCAACGGCGACTTCCCCCTCAACGCGATGCAGCTCGAGGTGCGCGACAAGCTGCGCGCTAGCAAAGGACTGGTCGCCAGACGTCCGGTGCCCGCTGCTGCGCTACTCACGGCGGCGCAGCGCTTCCTCGATCATCGCAACGCGCCCAGCGAGGAGAACTACGCGTCGTCGTTCGTGCCGTACTACACGGCGAGTGTACCGTTCGCCGATCAGAAGAAATGGGTCGACGAGAGCCTGAAGAAGGTCGGCACCTGCAAAGACCCGGTCGTCACCAAAGTGAAGGCCCCGCGCGACGGGTCGTTTCAGGTGAAATGCGAAAAAGGCTGGGGCAAGTTCTCGATTCAGCTCGGCGCTTACGGCGACGAAATAGCCGTTCTCTCAAGCGACTTCCAAGAAGGTGAGCCGCCGAAGCCGATCGCGGACAACGTTTGCCCGCCCTGACATGCTTTCGATGTTGCGAGCGGGTGCGTTCCTTTTCTCGATTCTCTCGCTGGTGGGCTGCCCCAGCGAGGGAGATGGTGTCGTGAAAATTTCGGGTTCCGAAGCGCCAGCGTCCGCCTCGGCGTCGAGCCAGCCAGAGCCAGTGTCCCCCGTTTGGCCAGAGGCGCTTCCGCGCGACCTCGAAGTTCCGGTGCCGTCTCGACCGATCGTGGTCTACCTCGACGCAGGCCATGGCGCTGAAAACAACCCCGGCAACAGCTCATGCTTCTGCGAGCGTGAGCAGGACTTCACGCTGTCGCTGCTCGACGATGTCACCAATGTCCTTGAAGAGCACGGCTTCGTCGTGGTGCCGAGTCGCTTTGGCTCGGAGCTGGTCAGCTACGCCAAACGAATCGAAGCAGCCCGCAAAGCGCGGGCCGACGCCGTCGTCAGTCTGCACTCCGACATCCGAGGCGCAGGCGAAGAGTGGTCGCCGGACGGCGCCAAGACCTGCCTGAAGAGTGAGCGCGCGCCAGGCTTCTCCGTGCTGTACGCGGATGAAGGCGATGGCCCCTTGGTCGCGAAGCGGCTGGTGCTCGCGCGGGCCATCTCCGACGCGCTGATCGATGCCGCGTTCATCCCGTACCAGGGTGGGGAATACGTAGGCCTGTACGAGGGCACGCCCGCAGATAGAGGTGTGTTCGTCGATCGTCACGCAATGGATAAGCGCATCTTCTTGCTACGCCGCACCGAGATGCCGGCGGTCATCGTCGAGACCCACAATGCGCTCGACCCGCGCGAAGCGACGGCGTTCGAGGACCCCACTGTGCGCCGGTCGTTTGCGCTCGCTGTGGCCCGCGGTTTGGTGGCTGCGTTCGGCGGGCGTTGATTGACGTCGGCGCGAGCTGGCGGCTCGTTATGGTCATGTTATGTGACTACATGAAGCAAGTGCAGCGCGCGCGATCTGCTCGACCACGAGGCACCACCCCTAGGCCTCGTCGTAGGGTTCGATGGTGCAGAGCTCTCCCTTTGGGCAATCCGCGGCCTCGTCACAGGTGCGCGCGAGGGTGGTGGTGCCGTCGTCGCCGCCGCACACCCATTTCGAGCGGCCGTCGGCATCCTTCGGCGGTTTGGTGACGCACTTGCCCACCACGGTGCTCTGGTATGGCTTGCTGACGCAGCACGTCATGCACATCTCGTTGGTCGACTCCTTACCCGGGGACAACCGTGGTGTTGTTCCAGGTGCACGTCCACTCGAGCCCTTCGCCTGCCTGGATTAGCAGAGGGGGGCTCTCTTCTTGATAGAGCGGGTGGGCCCAGTCTGCGCTGTCATACACGTGCTGCGTGCCGCTATTCGACCATTGCTCGATCGAGAAGTGCGAGCCCAGCATTTTCACCGTGGCGAAACGTCATGGCGCGCAGCATGGGCCAAAGCGGGTCCGGTGGCGTCGCTTGCTGTAGGGGCGCCTCGCCGCTTCTGGTTTTGCCCGTACAGCTGTAGAGCTGAGCGCATGACGATCACAAGGGGTTCTGCGCCCGCTCCGCTCCGCGTGTTGACAGCCGCGCTGGTGCTCGGCTCGGTCATCGTCCTGGCTCCGTTCTGGCCCTGGCTGCTGCTGTCCGCGTGGTTCGCCCTCGCGTCCCGCAAGTTGCTCTCGCCTTTGATAAGGCTCACTCGGGGCCGACACCGGGCCGCAGCCGTGCTCACCGTCGGCCTGGTGATCGGCATCCTGGGTCCGCTCTTGCTCGTCGTCGTGCCGCTCGCAATCGACGCAGTCGACGTTGTGCGAAAGCTCTCCCAGTCGGCCGACACCAGGCTCATCTTGCAGAAGCTCGTCGTCCCCGACGGCGCCGAGCCCAGGACCGGGACGCTGCCTCAGCTGGTCGATCTGCTGAGCCAGCATGGTGCGCCGGCTTGGTCCGTCGTCAGCGTCATTCTCGTTGCGGCAGGGGACGCCGTGCTGGGCATCTTCGTCCTCGTCATGGGCACCTACGCGGGGCTCGTCGAAGGCGAACAGGCATGGCAATGGCTGGAGGCGCATGCGCCGATCGAACCAGCCGTGCTGCGGAGGATGGGCCACGCGTTCTCGGAGACGGGCCGCGGCCTGTTCATCGGCATCGGCGGCGCAGCGCTGGCGCAGAGCTCGGTGGCGACGGTGCTCTATGCGATTCTCGGTGTGCCGCGGCCACTCGTGCTCGGCTTGCTCACGCTGATCGTGTCGGTGATTCCCAGCGTCGGCACGGCACTCGTTTGGGGCCCGGTGGCGCTCGGCCTGGCGCTCACAGGCCGGCCGGTAGCTGCGGCGGTTCTCGTGGGCATGGGTGTCATCGTCATTGGCTCACTCGACAACATCATGAAACCAATGCTCGCTAAATGGGGCCACCTTCAGCTGCCGACCTTCCTCGTGTTGGTCGGCATGCTCGGAGGCTTCGTCGTCGTGGGCCCCTGGGGTCTCTTGCTGGGGCCCCTCGTGCTTCGGCTGGCAAAGGAGGCCGTCGCGATCTCGCGCGAGGCGGAGTCGGAGGTTGGTCCACTCGAGTGATGTCCTGCACCGCAAGAAGTAGCGCGTGGCCCCCGATTGGAGCAGGAGCGTCGGCGCTGCTCGCGCTCACGATTCGGTACCTGAACTGGACGGCGCTGGGGTTGTCGCGTCACGACTTGGTCGGGCAGAGCGTGTTCGTGCTTGTCCCGCCAGATCAGCAAGAGGCGGCCCGCGAGGTCTTCTACACGAGGGTGCTGGCGACTTGGCCGGGGCGCGCTTCGAGACGATCTACAAAGAGCGCGCCGACGTCCTCTCGTGGGAGGTCCGCGTCGGCCCGACACGCTCGAGGCAGCGCCGGCTTTGCCAATGGCATAAGTGTACCATTGCCGTGTCGCCGGCGGCAAGCGGCGCCCTCAGGCTGGCGGGCAGGCCGCGCCCGTGCAGAAGCTCGCGTGACGTCGACTGCGCTTCTTCACGAGCGCGCCAGCAAGTCAATCTGGTACGACGGGCCCATGACGAGCGATCTGAAGGGCAAACTCTTCCTGGTAACGGGCGGCACCGAGGGGATCGGGAAGGCCGCCTGTCGTAATTTTGCGCAGCGAGGGGCGACCCTCGTGCTCGTCGGGCGGAACCCCGCAAAGACGGAGACCGTCGCCGAGCAGCTCCGAGGACTCGGGGCCGAGCGCGTCGAGACGCTCATCGGAGACATGTCCGTCGTCGCCGAGATCCGGCGCGTGGCCGCGACGCTCAAGGCGAAGCACGACCGTATCGACGTGCTCGTCAACAACGCCGGGGCCGTCTTCACTGATCACAAACTGAGCGCCGACGGCTTCGAGATGACGTTCGCGCTCAATCACATCGGTTACTGGGTCTTCACCGTCGAGCTGCTCGACGTGCTCGAGCGCACGCCCGGCGCACGCGTGGTATCGACGTCGAGCGGAGCGCACTATCGAGGCAAGCTCGACCTCGATGCGATCGCGAAGCGGCCTGATGGCTCGGCCGGCTTCGGCGTCTACTGTGACTCGAAGCTCGCGAACGTGGTGTTCACACGGGAGCTCGCGAAGCGGCTCGAGGGCAAAGACGTCGCGGTCAGCTGCTTCCATCCGGGCTTCGTCGCGACCGCCTTCGGTCACAACAACCAAGGACTCTTCGGTTGGGGAGCGAAGGTCGCGCAGAAGCTCTTCGCTCGGACGCCCGAGAAGGGTGCCGAGACGCTCATCTACTTGGCCACGAGCCCCGAGGCTGCCTCCGCCAAGGGCGAATACTACTTCGACGAGCGCGTGCGAAAGCCCAACGTGCGCGCGCTCGACGACGACCTCTGCAGGCGGTTTTGGGAGCTCTCGAAAGAGCTCACCGGATCCGCAGCGACGTCGTGATGCGGAACGAGCTCCTCGACGTCCGGCACCGCAGGCAAGACCACCAACCAGAGCGACGGCAACGAGGCCGATGGAGCAAGCGAATGGTCATTTCTTTCGATGACCCGTTCGCGAGGCGAGGGTTCGATGCCTCAGGCAGTGCGTAGGAGCAAATGCTCCGTCTGGCAATGGCGCCAAGCCGCCAGCGAACGAATGAGGCGATTGCACGCGGGCGGGTTGCTGTTGCGCTGGAGGAGCTTCCTCTCCGCTGCAACGACTTGCTCGTGCAGTTGAGCCCTCGGGTCGCGGAGCTGCCTCGCCTGCGTCTGCTCAGCGTCAAGAAATGCCATCGGCTCCAGCATCCAGAGTCGCTCGAGAGGTTACTGCCCAACGTGGCGATCGATCGCTAGCCCGGCGTCGTGCTCAGCGTCGTCGGCGCGACGGCGTCGGCCGGCGAACCAAACGTCGCGTTCGTGCTGTGGGCGGCGCCGAACGCCGCCATGTCGATCCGCGGCGTGCTCGAGTGAGCTTCTAGCTGCCGTAGTAGGGCGCCTTCATCGCGCGACGCTGCCGCTCCGCCTCCGCGGCCTCGATCGCCTCCATCTCCTGCGCCGTCTGCTCCAGATCGTCGCCGATCGCGATGCGGATGCGATGCTGCGTCTCCTGCTCGCGCACCGAGCCGACCGCGCGCTCGATTCTCTCCTTCGAGACCTGATCGGTCTCGACGCGCGCGAGGAGACGCGCGGCGGTGGCTCGCAGGCGCGCCGGCGCGTCATGGTTCTCGAGCGCGGACCACAGGTCTTCTCTCGCCAGCGAGCTGCCCCGGTAGTAGCCGACGTCCGCCCGCATGCGTTCCGCGGCGGCCTCGATGCGCGCGAGCCAGGTCCGGGTGTCGGCCGTCGATTCCGCCAGCTGCTCGAGCTCCTCGGCCACCGTCGGACGAGGCTTGCCGCGTCCCTCTGCGCGCCGGGCCCCCGAGTTGATCTGCGCCACGATCTGGGTCCGTTGCCGGCGCGTCATACCGCGCCAGTCGACCACCCACTTGCGCCGCGGAATGCGAACTTCGCCGCCGCGTCGCAGGACGATCACCAGCTCGCCCTGCCTCTCCTCTGCGTGATTGATCTCGTTCCAGGGATGGAAGGTGCTCGGCATCGCACTGTCTCTCGCGTTCTGACGGAAAATCGCGACGCCCTCGGGACGTAGCACCAGTCTCGGTGGCCGCAGCGCCCACGAGAGCAGGAGCAAGAACGGCGCGGTCATGAACGACACCGTGCCGACGACGAGCAGCAGTGTTGCCAGGCCACTCACCGGAGGGAGTTCCTGGGCGAAAGCGAAGCTCGCTGCGCCCGCGGCGACGAGCGACAGGCCTGTGAGGCGAGTGACCCCGGGCCCCGTGAACCACTGCACCTGGCCGAACCCATCGTGCCCCGCGCCCAGCGACTGCCGGACCGCATCCGCGTCGGTCTCGCTCTCCAGCTCGAGCGTGATGGGCTGGCCGCGGGTGTCGAGCGACAGCGCGACGCCCTCGCCAAACTGCGCAGTGGAGGCCCCGCGCAGCGCCTTGCCCACGATCGTCTCGCTGGGCATCCCGCGTCGATGGATCTTGATCTTGCCAGCGCCAAGCTCGATCTCTCCCTGCTTCGGGGCCAGACCCATCAGCGCGTTGAAGAGCAGTGGCGTGAGCGCGAACAGCGCGATCGCCAGCGAGAACAGGCGCCCCGAGTCGAGTCCCGCCGACATCGCCAGCAGGGCCAGGGCTGGGATGAACGAAGCCCAGCGATAGAGGCGTGGACCTCTCGTGTGCTGGACCTTCGCTCGCACGGCTCACGCCTCCAGCAATTGTCGGAGCGCGTCGGGCACGCTCACCGGTTGGAAGGTACGACCGTCGACGAAGACATGGGAGGTCACCCCTGTGCTCGTCACGTCCGGGCCCTTGCGGATGCGATGACCGAACGTGACGCTGGTCTTGCCCAGTCGGGCGAGCACGACCTCGACCTCGACCTCGTGGCCGAAGAACAGGGGTCGCAGGAAGTCGGCCTCGACATGTGCGAGCGGCCCAGCGTTCACTGATGGAGACGGGACCACGACGACCGACGGCTGTGGTGGTGCCATCTGTGTCGGCGCAGAGCACGCAGTCGCCGCGCAGACGAACGCGGAGACGCATGGCAGGGTCGGGCGCAAGGCGGTCATATTACAGTGGTCGCCAGCCGACCCGGCGCCATCTCGTGCCCACTGTGGCCGCCGCGCCGAACCAACCCGCGTCGCTGCGGTTGCTGCTCCGCATCGCTCCGCAGGCGATGCGCCTGGGCTGCGCCGCAGATCCGACGTTTCTTAGGCGAATGTCGGATTTTACCTTCATGGCTGGTCACCCACCAACAACACTCCTTGCGCATCTTCGCGCCATCCGGGGTGTCCACGGAAGTGGGGTACCATTGCGTCCATTGCCCACTACATCGATGACTTCTACAATCCTCATCGCATTCATTCGAGCATCGGCGATGTCAGCCCGATTGAATTCGACTTGAGATTGCAATCGAGGAAGCTGGCTGCATAGTGCGACTGTCCACCGCGGCGGGGGAGCTTCACATCGAGGCGTGTGTTCGTCCCGCGAACGGCGTCGCGAATGTCGGTCAATATTGTCGGGCTAGGGTGCCCGGCGGTCAGCGGCGCGGCCAGGAAACACGTCGAACGCGTAGTCATAGTATCCACGATCGTCCTGCGTGGTGAGCTCGACGCGGACTCCGAGCTCGCGGCGCTCGATGCGCACCACCTTGCGCCGCTGCACCCAGCCACGCAAAACGTCATACATCCACGGCTCGACCTCGGGCCAGCGACGTTCGAGGCTGGCGAGGTCGAATCGCCGAAGCCCGCGCTCCAGGATGTCTTGCAATCGTCCGAGATCCACTGCCGAGGCCCAAAATCCGGTGGCGAAGTTGGGCCCCGCGAACGGGGCGCCAGTCGAGGATTGCAGCTCGCCGATCACATGGCGCGCCCTGGCCTGCCGTGGGTCGCTGGCAGCATCCGGAGGACGTGGCACGCGCGGCAGGGGCGGAAACGCGACCACGTTGTCTGATGACGCTTTTGCAACATGTCGCTTCACCATCCTCGAAGAGCATAATGCATAGTTCTGCCCGGACGACGTCGGAACGTGTCAACGCGTCTGAGACAGCGAGTCCGCGCGAGCGGCGTCATTGGCCCTGCCGCGATCGGCCGACGTCCTCACGGTCCGAGAGACGACGGCGGCGTCCGTGGACAGCGGGTTGATGTACACCTCGACCGCACCTAGACCTGGACCTCGTGCTCGAACGGACGGTAGACAGCTGCCACCAAATCTTCGAGAGCGCTGTGGGCGGCGCCCGGCTCGGTCGCGCGCTCGAAGCATCGATATGCATTGGCGTCGTTGGCCAAGAGCCACGCGAAGGAAGCCTTCGGCCCGCAGAACCAGGCGCCGCGGAAGGCGAAGTAGTCCTCCAGCGCGGTTTGCAACAGCTGCATCCGCCGGTAGCTCGCGTCCAGCCCGTTGCGATCGCGCAAGCGCTCGAGCATCTTGCGCGACCATAGCAACACCGCGCGCCGCTCGTCGGGCGGCAGCGGTTTCGGCCCGGCATCGCTGAGCTCTTGCAAGCGGGCGAGCAGAGCCGTGCCGTAGCCGTCGCGCTCGCGGATCACCTGCCCCCCGAGCACACGCAAGAGGGGGGTCTCCAGCGTGACGAGGCTCGACTCGGGGTAGACGAAGCCGTCGATGTAGACGCCTGCTTCGATGTGCGCGTCGCGGAGGGGCTCGCCCTCGGCGCGCACCCACATCAAGTCGACGTCGCTCTCGCTGGTCGAATCACCGCGCGCCCACGAGCCGTACAGGATCGCCGTATGGCAGCCATGCTTGTCCATTAGCTCGCCCGCGATGCGCTCGATATCTGTATGGTCCATGTCCGCTCGTGTGAGGTGCTCAGTCGTCCTGCGCCAGAGCCCCGAGCAACCGCGCCTGTTTCGCTCACGCGCAGCCATCACCCTCATATCCGGATGATCGTCGCCTCGATGCGCCGTCTCGCCAGCAAGCGCCCGATGTCGTCGGGGTCGCTGGTAAGAACGCGGTCACCTTCGTCCACCGTGAGCGCCAGATGAGCGTCGACCACGTCGCTGGTCCGGGCCAACGCCTGGAGCTCGCCGGCTCGCTTGCCATCGTCAGAGGCCAGCGCGCGGATGCCCACTCCGCCGAGCACCTTCGCCAGGCTGGCTTGCCGCGCGCCATCGCGCCAAACCTGCGCGACCACTGCGGCGCTCGTCCACACCGGTACGCGTTGTCGCTGCAGGACTCGCAGCATCGCTCCAACGCGGCGGTCACGCTTGTCCACGGCGACGAGAGCGCCAGCGTCGAGCACCGCCTTCACGGGCGCCTCGGCTTGCGCTGGCGACCGAGCGCGAGCGCGTCGGCGGCCGCCAAGAGCTCTTGTCCCTCGAAGGCTCCTTCCTCGGCCTCCCAGCCGTCGAGCGCGCGCCCGAGAAGATCGTTGCGAACCCGATCGGCAGCGGCCTCCGCGATCCACGCAGAAACGCTCAACTTCGCGCGCGCCGCAGCCTTTCGGACAGATGCGCCGAGTCCTGGATCCATGGTCACGGAGAGGCGATCGACGCTCACCCCACCAGGCTAGTGCATACGGTCGTATGCGTCCAGCTGGCCGTCGACCAGCACCACCTGGACGCACGCCACGAACCGCCCGCCGGAGTGCGGGCAATACGTGTCGAACCTGCAATACGGCAATGGCACCGTCGCCATCTTCAGCGGCTCCGGTCATGTGTGCACCTCGACCGACGGTGGCGACAGCTGGCAGCTGAACCGGGTAAACGACTACTTGAGCTAGCCGCCCTCGCACTCCGTCTCGGCGTCTGTCTCCAGCATGTCTTTCGGCACGTTCTCATTGCACACACATGCAATGCCTTCGTTGCCATAGACAAAGTTCTGCTCGCCATTCCGCGTACATGCGAGCCACATCTCGGTGGGGAAGTCGTCACACGGGTTCGCGATCCACACGGCTCGATGGGTGGCCTGTGAACCATTCCACCATCGGCTTTTCCGCTCCGACCCACGCTTGTTCGGCATAGTCTGCGCAGAATTCGTCTCTTCGCGCAGCTCGGTCAGGCCCAGCTCGCTGTGCTCGACCCGTTTGCGGGTCAGCGTCAGGCCGGGCAGCACGTTGCGACAGAAGAAGGGCGCCGAGGCGCGCGCGCCGCAGTCGGTCAAGAGGCAGTCGGCGGCAGCGCCATAACGAACTTGCGGTCTTCTGCGTCTCGCCGCGTGGGTCTTCAGTCGTCGAGGTCGTGCGCGAACCGCACACCACCGTAGAAAAACTGCGTCGCCGGCGCGTCGTAGCCGAAGAACTTCTGGACGTAGCCGCCGTCGACCGCGAAGTGGTCGCTGATCTGCACGTACGGTGCGATCGCGACGCCGAACTTCATCGCGCGGATGCGATCGCGGGCGCCTTCATCGTAGCCAAACGTGTAGGCGGCGTCGTAGGCCTCGTCATTTCGCTCCGTCAGATCTCCCTCGAAGTACGGACCAGCCGCGATACCGAGCTTGAGGAGGCGATCGGCGAAGCGTGGGGAATCGAGGTGCAACAACGTCGTGATCGCGATGGCTGCGTTCTGCCCTTCATCCCCTCCGAGGTCGCCGGAGCCCACGTAGATGCGGTTCGAGAAGCCAAACCAGCTCGTCAGGTGGACGCCTGTCTGAATTCCCCCAGCGACATAGTCGACCCGCGGAAGTACGAACTTGCCTTGCTGCACGCCGATCGGGATCGTCCCCTGGAGGAAGAAACCGAACGAGTGAGTCGCCTCATGGACCAAGTTCGCGCCTACCATCGGCGTCACGAGCCAGCCTTGGTCCGCGGGGTGAAACTCGCACGCTCCCCCTTCGATGATCGTGGCGAGGCACACCGACGGGGGCGCGAGCTCCGGATCGAACCGATCCTCCTCGAGCGAGGTCTCGGCCGGAATGGTGTAGAACGTCTGGTCAATCCGAAAGAAGAGGTCCTGGAAGGGCCCGACGGTGCCGACGGTGTAGCCTGCTCCAACCTGAAAGAGCCACCAGTTCGCCCTCTGCCATGAGGCCTTGTTTTCGGTTGGCTCGATGAGCCCCCCTTCGTAGCCAACTCGCATGAAGGCATCGAGCTCGCCTGGGTGACCGCCGACCGGGATGGGGACGAAGGCTATCGCGCGGCTCGGGCTCAAGAAGGCGAAAAGGCCCACGCACGCGGCGCTGAGCCAGCGACTGTTATCAGGAACTCTGACCAGGTCTACCATGGACGTCATGCTCCCTGTCTACGGCCATCGGCGGAGTCTGTTGCTTCTTTCTCCTTTTTACAACGTTCTGCTGAGCCTGTCGCTGGTGGCCGCCTTTGCTGGCTGCCTGCATCCATCCAACAACGCCGGCGAGGGCGCGATCAACCTCGCGCAGGCCGGAGACTTCCTCTTCGTGAGTCGTGGCGAAGCAGGACTCGACGTCGTGCGAGTCAGTGACGGCGAGCTCATGTTCCACGAAGATCCGAGCGGGCTCGTGAGCTCGTTCGACGATGTCTCTGCGAGGGACTCTCTGCTTCTCGCGCTAGACGCGGATGACGGAAGGCTCGTGAGCTTCCGCGTGGACGATGCTGGAGCGTTGACCAAAGCGGACGAGATCGAGGTGGCCACCGGTCCTTACAGCGGCGTCGCCCTGGGCTTGGGCCGCGCGGTGGTCTCAGGCGGCACGTGCGAGGTGACAGTGCTCCGAATCAGCTCGGCCGGAGAGCTTGAGGTGGCGCACCGATTCAGCGCGTCGCGCGGCCAGCCTGACGTCTCCATCGATCCCACGGGCGCCTCCGCGATTCTGTCGACTCATTTCTCGAGTGAGGAGCGAGAGCTCACAGGCGCCGCCGAGTTCGGGGTGTCGCTGCTCGAGCTCGAGTCCGCGGCGATCCTCGACACGCTCGGGCTGGACGAAGCGGGCTTCACGGAGGGCGGCGGCACGCCCGCGAGCTGGCCCGTGCGCGCGGCCTTCCGCGACGGGGCCCTGTTCGTTGCGCACGGCGGAGGTCTCAGCGAGATCGAGCTGTCCCCCGCCGGGCTCACGCTGGCACGCACAGTGGCGCTGGAGGGCCCCGCGGTCGACGTATCGATCCACGATGGGCGGGCCTTCGTCGTCGTTGCGACACCGCCCTCCGTGGCCGAGATTGATCTCGAATCCATGGAGGTGCGGCAGTCGTTCGGGTTGCCCGATGGAGAGAGCGCCACCGCGGTGATCGCCACCACAGACTGGGTCTACGTCGCCGGGAACGCCACAGGACTCCTGAGCATCGCTCGGTGAGCGCCGCGGCTCCATTTCGACAAGCCCGATCGCCCGAAGGTCGACGCGCATGCCGACGCCGTCGAGGCCCTCGCCAACATCACCGGCTGGGACGCCGCGTGGCGGCGCTTTCGCGAATCGAAGGATTGACGCGTCGTCCGCGGGAAACTGCGCCCCGATCGAAGCGGTGAGCCAATCAGCAGCCTTGCACGTCGCAGTTGCCGTTGACGGTACCGACTTGGCCCGTGCTCTCGCAGGTGACGGTGGACTGTTGGCCTGCGCCGCAGTCGACGTTGCAGGTCGAGCCCTGGTCACACACGATATCGCAGTTTCCGCCTGCGCAGCTGATGTTGCAGGTCGAGCCGTTGTCGCAGTCGAACGAGCAATCCCCACCCGGGCAGCTGTAGTCGCAGACGCCGCCTTGGTCGCAATCGAGCGCGCAGCCTCCATCGGCGCAGGTCGCCGAGCAGGTCGCGTCGATGCAATCGGCTTGCTCACAGCCACCATTCGAACAATCGAACTCGCACGTCTGGCCCTGCGGGCAATCGCACTGCGTCGGGCATTCGACGACGTTTCCGGTGCCTCCGCCCGCGCCGCCCGCGCCACCCGTCGCCGGGGCGCCGCCTGCACTGGCACCGCCTCCGCCGTCGCTGGTGGTCGCGCCGCCTCCGCCGTCGCTGGTGGTCGCGCCGCCTCCGCCGTCGCTGTTGTTGCCGCCGCTGGTGGCGCCGCCGCTCGACGTCGCCTGCGAGCCGCCGCCTCCGCCGGTGTTGGTGTCGTCGGAGCAAGCCACCACGCCAAGCAGCGCGCACACCGACATCATGAGGGCCGGACGATGAAAGGAAGAGTTATTCATGAGACCATTGTCGTGCCCTGCGCGGTCACCTCGCAAGGCAGGCCGTTCGATTTGACGCGCCAGGGGTGGGAGAGCGCGCACAAGCGATTACCTGCCCCGCCCGGTGATTGGGGCTCGGCGCCACTCGGCCATGAGTGTCATTTCAACCCGTCTGATCCGTTCGGGAAGCGCCTGAGGTAGTCGCGTGCCGCGACCCTTGCTTCCTCGTGCCGACGTTCGCGGCGCAACGCGTTCCCAAGGATCAGCGTGCCGGTCTCGTTCGGTCTCGCGCACCATGCGGTGGCAGCTCGACACGCCGGGCGGGCCGCGGTCGATCGTCGTGCAACGACGGATGCGGACGAACAACATCCTCGCCATCCGCGAACCGGCAGTCGCCAGCATGGGCGTGGCGCAGATTCCAATCTGGCTCATCGGCGACGATTTGCGTGCGAAACGGAGCCAGCTCTTGAAGAGTATTCAAGAGACTCTTTCTTTGAAGTAGCCGCGGGGCTGCGTTCCAGGCCGCGACCTCGCGATTGGACGCGTGCCTCGCATTGCCGGACGAACACGACACCGCTCGCTCAGTCGAACGACACCACCGTCGTCAGCGTTCCGGACTCGGGCGTATCGAATGGCGCTACCTTCACGCCGAACACCAGAACCCTGGCACATCCTCCGGTCGCCGTGCTGCCCTGCGTGGGGTCGAGGAAGGTGACCCTCGACGGGAACCCTCCGCGATCGAAGGTGACGGTCAGGCCAACGGCGCGCGGTCCGCTGCGCTCACGGCAGCTCACGCGCGCGTGCCCATTGACGAACGAGAGCCGCCTTCTGGCATCGGCCTCGTCGAACGAGCGCAGCGACCGCGGCGGCTTGCTGACCGCAGTCGTCGACGCCGATGCGGCCGCGCTCGCCGCCAAGTCGCTGGCCACTGGCGCGGCAGATGGCGCGCTCGTGGGCTCTTGAGACGACGCGGTCGGCGCCACCTGGAGGGTGGCGGTGGGCTCGGCTGGCGCTGTCGTCGTCGCTGTCAAAGGGGGCGTCTCGGGCGAGCCAATGCGCAGCCAGCCCAGGGCAAAAGCGAGCACCGACACGCTCAGCAGAAACGATCCGACCAGCCCTGCGATCATGGGCAAGAACCAGCGCCGCTCGGGTCGCGGCGTATCCAGGCTGAGCTCGGCTTGTGTGGGCTTGCCGACGCCAGATCTGTCGCTCGGGCGCGGGAGGAGCGAGCTCGCCTTGGCCGTCTTTTCGGGCAAGACCAGCGGCGCTCCGGCGGTGCTGGGCAAGGCCTTGGTGAGCTCCGCGAAGAGGTCGGCAGCATCGGCGAAGCGTTCGCTCGGCTCGCGAGATAGACAGCGCGCGAACCACTCGTCGAGCTCGACTGGGAAGGGCTGCGCAAAAGCCAACGCCGCCGCGCGCTCGCTGGCCAAAGGCAGAGGCTCGAACAGGATCTCGCGCATCAGCGCCTGCACCGACACGCCCTTCTTGTTCGCGCTGGACCAGTAGTACCTGCCGCTGAGCAACCAAAATGTGAGCAACGCCAGCGACCACACGTCCGTCGCGGGGGTGATGCGCGCGTCGGGATCCGACTGCTCTGGGCTCATCCAAAGCGGGGTGCCGATCGTGGCGGTGGCGCGCTGGGTACCAGCCATCACTTTTGCCACCCCGAAATCGAGCAGCTTGATCGTGGTCGCATCGCGCGCCCCTCGCGCGCGATGAACGAACACGTTCTCGGGCTTCAGGTCGCGGTGGACGATGCCGATCGCGTGCGCCTGACCGAGCGCGTGGCAGATCTGGCGCAGCACCTCGAGCGTCTCGGCGACGCTGAGTGGACCGTGGCGGAGCACGAACGCTTCGAGGTCTTCGCCGTCAAGCAGCTCCATTGCGATCCAAGGGACGCCGCGCTCCTCGTCCACGCCTGCGCCCACCACCTCGGCGACGTGCGCGCTCTCGATTGCCGAGCCGGTGCGCGCCTCGCGCTCGAAGCGGATGCGCAGATCGGCGTCCATGAGCAGCTGCGGGTGCATCAGCTTGAGCGCGCGCAGCTTGCCGGTGCTGAGTTGCTCCGCCACGTACACCGCCCCCATGCCGCCGGCGCCGATCAGCTCACCCACGCGGTACTCGCGGGCGAAGATCTCGCCTCGGCTCACGGGCTGGCCCACGCACGGGATCGTAGCGCACGAGTCGCGTCTGGTCGCCGACTCGTTCCACAATCACAGTCAGCTCGTAACCTCAGGGAACGATGCGGTCTTCGTGCTCAAGTCGGGCAAGGACTTCAGCCGCGTGCTGCTCGACATCGGCAACGGCTACGCGTTCGGCTGCATAGAGAGCCGGCAGATCAACCGGTCCTTGCTCGACGGGCCTCGCTTCGACATCGGGCTCCCCAACGTTGCCTACCAGGATCTCTTTTCCAAGCAGTGCGATCGCGATCTCCAGCTCATCGTCGAGGTCGACGGCGAGCACGCCGTCGTCGGCTCGCTGAAGGCCGGCGCAGCCTTCACGCCCAAGGCCCCCGACGAGGCTGGCAAGCTCACCGCCGTCTCGCTTGCTCTGCAATGGCTCGACCTGGCGCCGGGGGCCACGCTGTGGGTGCCGACCAGCGAGCACGCAGCTTGCCGTAGTTTGTAGGCGCTGCCCCACTCCCGCCGGCGAGCCCAGCTGCCCGGGTTCAGCCCAGCTCTCGCACGCGGTCAGGTGCCCGCGATCAGCTCGGCAGCCTTTTCGCCGATCATGATACAGGCAGCATTCGTGTTGCCACCGACGATGGAGGGCATGATCGACGCGTCCGCGACGCGGAGCCCGAGCACCCCCCTGACCCGGAGGTCCGAGTCGACGACCGAGAGCGCGTCCCGCCCCATGCGGCACGTCCCGACCGGGTGGAAGATGGTGTTGCCCCGGAGATGCAGCTCCTCGCGGAGCTCGGCGGCGGTCGCACCCGGGCGCCCCGCGGCGCTCAGAGGCTCGCCCCGCAGCTCGCGCATCGGGCCCGCGCGCGCGATCTCGACCGCCAGGCGCGTGCCCTCGAGCAGCAGCGCCTCGTCTGCCGGGTCGCTCAGGTAACGCGGATCGATGCGCGGGCGCGCCATCGGGTCCGCGCTGGGCAGCCGGACCTCGCCCCGACTCTTCGGGTAGATCAGCGTGGGAATCACGCTGAACGCGGAGCCGCTCGGCGCGTAGTTCTTCTCGTCCGTGTTCGGATCGGCCGGACCGCTCGGCAAGAAATGGAATTGCAGGTTCGGGCGTGGCTCGGACGCGGAGGTACGGACGAAGGCGCCGGCCTCGGCCCAGTTCGACGAGAGCGGACCGCGCCGACCGAGCCCGTACCGAGCGAGCCACGCGAGCGCATGGGCGGCGCCGATCGTGGGAGCCGAGCCATTGCGTGCGGTGAACGAGGCGCCGCCGAAGAAATGGTCCTGGAGGTTCTGCCCGACGCCGGGGAGGTCGATGCGCGGGGTGACGCCGACCTCGCGGAGGTGCGCAGCGGGGCCGATCCCCGAGAGCATGAGGAGCTGGGGGGAACCGATGGCGCCGGCCGAGAGCACGACCTCGCGCTCGGCGCGCACCTCTTCGGACCGACCCCCCACCCGATAACGCACCCCCACGGCGCGGGAGCCGTCGAGCACGATGCGCTCGACGTGGGCGCCGGTCACGATTCGAAGGTTCGGCCGCGACGCAGCGGGCTCGAGGAAGGCGACCGCCGTGCTGCAGCGTCGGCCGTCGCGGATCGTCACCTGGAACTGCCCCGCGCCGGTCTGCTCGGCGCCATTGAAGTCCTTCGTGAGCGGGACGCGGAGCACCTCGGCGGTCGCCTCGCACAGGGCCAACGCGACGCGGCTGGGCCTGGGAATCGACGTCACGTCGAGCGGCCCGTCCCCGCCGTGCCATGTGTCAGCGCCCCGTTCGTTTCGCTCGGACCGCTTGAAGTACGGGAGCACGTCCTCGTAGCCCCAACCCGGGTTGCCCTCGTCGCGCCAGGCGTCGAAGTTGTCGCGGTGCCCGCGGATGTAGACCATGTAGTTCAGGCAGCTGGTCCCACCGAGCACCTTGCCGCGCGGGAAATGGGGGCGCCTGCCGCCGAGCGAGGGCTGCGGCTCGGTCGCGTAGCCCCAGTCATGCCGGGTCCGCCATAGGGTTCCCGCCAGACCGGGGGTCGAGATCCGGAAGTCGCGATGCGAGCCTCCGGCCTCGAGCAGCACCACGCGCACGGTGGGGTCTTGCGACAGACGGGCCGCGACGACGGCCCCCGCCGACCCCGCCCCGATGACCACGTAGTCCGCCACTGGCGGAGCATACCCTTTGGGCCCGTCAGGATGCGAGCGCGATCCCTGGCAACTCGGCGCCTCGCGTCGGCTTCGATATCGGCTTCAGGCCACAGGCTTCCGCCAGAAAGAGAGCGAGAAAGTCATCTGGGCCGAAGACTGTGGGCTTCATTGCGGCGGTGATTTTCGCTGTGTGTGTCGCTCGGCCCGCCGCCGCCGCGCACGCAGACGATGGAGGTCAATCTGCCCTGGCTCGAGCCCGAGGAGGAGTAGCCCGAGTCGTCTTGTCGATCATTGAACCTCGCAGGAGACACGAAGTAGGCATCGAGGTCACCAGCGCCGCGTTGCGCCTCAGGGGTAGGTGTACCCGCCCTGGATGCCCAACGGGATGCCGAGCTGCCAGTAGAGGAGCAAGAACAACGACCAGCTGGTGATCAACGCGATGGAGTACGGCAGCATCAACGACGTCAGCGTGCCGATACCCGTCTTCTTCACGTAGCGCTGCGAATAGGCCACCACCAGCGGGAAGTACGGCATCAGGGGCGTGATGATGTTGGTGGTCGAGTCGCCCACGCGATACGCCGCTTGCGTCAGCTCGGGCGAGATCCCGAGCTGCATCAGCATGGGAACGAAGATGGGCGCGAGCAGGGCCCACTTCGCGCTCGCAGAGCCGATGAAAAGGTTCACGAACGCGCACAGCAAGATGATTCCGACGATGGTCACGCCGGGCGGCAGCTTGGCGGCCTGCAATATGGCCGCGCCGTTCACCGCGAGCAGCGCGCCCAGCTGGCTGTTGTTGAACGCATAGATGAACAGCGACGCGAAGAACGCCATCACCAGGTAGTAGCCCATCGTGCTCATCGACTTGGCCATGCCCTTGACCACATCGCGGTGGGTTTCGTAGGTGCCGGACACGAAGCCATGCACGAGGCCGGGCAGCAAGAACAACAAGAAGATGAGCGGCACGATCGCCTGCATCAGCGGCGCTTTGAGGTCGGTCAGTCCGCCGTTGGGGGCGCGCAGCGCTGAGGTCGCTGGCAGGCACAAGGCGACCAATACGCCCAACCCAGCGAGCATGGCAGCGGTGCCTGCGAGCAGTCCTTTGCGCTCCTTGTCGGTCATCTCGCCGAGCTTGGGGATGTCTGCTGGGTCGCCGTCCACCTCGACGTTCTTCAGCCGCGGCTCGATCACCTTGTCCGTGATGAACCAGCCGACGCCTACGATCAGCACGCTGGATGCGGCCGTGAAGAACCAGTTCGACAGCGGGTTGACCGCGCGGTCAGGGTCCAAAATGCCTACGGCTTCTTGCGTCAACCCCTGGAGCAGTGGGTCGAGCCCGGAAGGGATCGGGTTGGCGCTGAAGCCACCAGAGACGCCGGCGAATGCAGCAGTGATCCCGGCGAGAGGGTGACGACCGGCGGTGTAGAAAATGACTCCACCGAGCGGGATCACCAGCACGTAGCCCGCGTCGGCGGCCGTGTGGCTGAGGATCGCCACGAAGATGAGCATGGGTGTGAGCAGCGCTTTGGGCGTGATGCTGACCAGACGCTTGAGCGCGGCGCCGATGAAGCCGCTGTGCTCTGCGACGCCGACGCCGAGCAGAGCGACCAGCACGACGCCGAGCGGGTGAAAGCCGGTGAAGGTCTTGACCATGTCGGTCAGGAATTGCGTCAGCGCCTTCCCGCTTAGCTGATTCACGACCTCCTTTGCGACGGGCCCCGTCCGCGAGGGAACCTCGAACTTGTGCCCCGACAGCATCGCGGAGACGACCCACACCAGCAGCAGCGCAAGCACGAACAAGACCGCCGGATCAGGCAGCTTGTTGCCCGCTCGCTCGATGAGGTCGAGCAGCCGCCCGCCTACAGACTTGCCTGCGCCCTCGGCCGCCTTGCCTCTGCCCGGAGTTCCTTCGCTCATGCCCTCATTATCGTGCACGCGCTCCGCTGTTTCTACTCGGTCTTCAACCCGGCGCTTCACGCGCGCAGGCCTCACGGAGAAGTGGGCCTCCGTCCACCGGCGCGATGCCGAGGGCCGCTTGCCGCTCGCTCGCTTCACCGAGCTGTTCATCGAGGGCCATCGACCACCGGCTCGACCACGTCGAACACGGCGCTGATCGCGCCTCCGCGCAAATGCTGTAAGTTTGCCGCGATGCCGTTGCCCGCCCGAGGGGAGCTGTTGATCTACTCCTCCGATTCGGGGCATGTGATCGCGCAGTACAACCCGCTCATCATCGCTTGCTTCACAAGACCGGTGAGGTCCGTGGAGCTCGACGCGCTGTCCGAACTGGCTGAGCTTGGCCTCGCCGAGGGTGTCCGCGGCGGGCTGCTGTACGTCGTGGCCCGCAAAGACATGAACGGCGGCATTGATCCCAAGGTGCGCTCGGCCTTTGAGAAGATGGTGCGCCAGACCGCCCCCCAAGCAGGGGTGAGCGCTGTGGTGATCCTCACCGAAGGCTTTGGCGGCGCTTTGCTCCGCGGTTTCCTCGCTGGGCTCGTGCAGCTATCTAGCAAGCGAAAGGCGCTGCAGATCTTCGGCTCGGTCACGGAGGCGTGCCGCTGGCTGGCTAGCCAATACGAGCTCGATGCCCAAGAGCTGACGCGCGCCTTCGAAGGCGCCACAGCCCACCTCGGACATCCGATGTTCTCCAAGACCCAGCCATGTCGACCACCTCCACGCGTGTCCGCGTGACATGGTGGCGGTCGCCCTTCCACTCGCGCCCTTCCACGGTTCGCGGACGGGCAACGCCGCAGGCGTCGGGTGCGTCGCGTTTGGCCCCAGTTTGGATTTCCTACTCTCCGAGGATTCGCAAGAATCCGAGCTCACGGTCCTTGTTGGACGATGACACGACATGACGGACCGGAGCTTCGTATGGTGGGGAGCATGTCGACCTTGTGCGCCTCGGTCTTGCTGCTGGTCGCCCATGCGACTTGTGCAGCAGCGTGCGCAAAAAGCGGAACGAGCTCCGCGCCCACCGGAGCTGCATGCGCCGCGTCTGCGCTCGACGGAGCGCCCGCTGCCACCGCGCCCGCGCCGAGCTCCCTCCCTCGGACGCGAACGCCGCGGCTAGCGCAATCGGTCCCATGCGCACGCTCACCGCCGCGGATCTCCCGAAGGACATCGTCGTCGCTGGCAAGCTGTCGAAGGCGGTGGGATGGCCCGACAAGAACGGGGACAACGTCGTCGTCTTCGCGGTTCGTTGGGTCGGCACGGTCGAGGAGCACGATCCACTCAAGAACGTCTACCTCACCGTCGAGCACCTCGCGTACCGACAGGGCGCGAAGAAGGTCTTGCGCACCGTCAAGGACAGCAAAGAGTCGTGCGACGACGCTGCGATGACGGCCGCGTTTCTCGACGACGCGCTCGGCCTCGCGGATCTCGACGACGACGGCTTCGGCGAGATCACCTTCGCCTATCGGATCACTTGCCAGGGCCACCACACACCGTTCACGCTGAAGCTTCTCGTCCTCGAGAACGAAGACAAGTACATCCTGCGTTCGACTTCTCCGTCGACCTACGAGATCGATCCTTCTTTCCGAGCCGGCCCGCCGCCGTTCCTCGAGCACGCCGAGGCGCGGTGGCGCTTGCTGGCCGGGTCACGCTGAAGAGGCTGCGCCCGCCGGAAGGCCTCCGCTAGAGATCGCCTGAGGCCTCGGCCTCGAGGCGCACTGCCGCTTCTTGCCACGAGACTGTCGTCTCGTCGCCGGCCCAAGAGATCGTGTTGGTGGTCCCGCGGCTCAAGGTCGACGTCTCGGCCATTGCTGTGGCGTGAGCCGTGCTGGTGACGAACGCGACCATGTCTTCTGCGCTTTGCCACACGGTGAGAGTACGCACCGCCAGACACGACTCCGATTGGGCTGTGCCCACGGCGACGAGACCCTGTGACGTCATCAGCGTGGCGATCACTGGCCCCGAGAGCTCGAACAGGCTCTCCAGCTGACCAGGCTTCAACGCCAGATAGGTCGTGGCGACGAAGTAGTCTCCAGCGACGACCGCGCCAGTCTTCGGATCGATGCCCGGGCCGGCGAGCGGCGCGTCCTCCACGAAGTCGGGCTCGATCTCCCCTTTCGCGCAGCTGGCGAACGCATCGTCGGCGCCCCCTGAGCCGCCTATACCCGCATTTCCGCCGGCGCTCTCGCCGCCTCCGCCACCATTGCCAGTGCTGTCGTCCGAGCAGCCCGCGACAGACAACGCCAACATCAGCGCTCCGCCGGCGAGTGAAGTGGTGCAAACGATGCGAAAGACAGAATCCAAACGGGAAGCGCTGATCATCGGAGTCTCCTTGGTTTCAGTTCGATTCGTGCAAGAAGTCAGGACGGTTTCACGACGGCGAAGTAGAGACCGTCGAACGAACGGCGAAGCCGCTTCGAGTCGAAGTGAGGGGCGTAGCCAACAGCGACCACGCTGACGTCTTCTGCGTCTGCGATCGCCACAGCCGACGAGCGCAGGGTCACCACCCAGGCGCGGCCGGCGTCTCCGCGATCGATCTCGAGATAGATGTATGAGCCCGTCTCGAGGCGGTCGACCACCCGCCCGCTGAAGCGCATGCGTTCGCTACCTGGGAGCGCAAAGGTCGCGAGCGGTGAAGCGCCCTCTGTCGGGGTTCCCTTCGCGAGGCCTGTTGCGGCAGCCCTATTGGGCAGCGGCACGTACAGCCAATGGCGCGCGGCGTGCGCAAACGCCGCACCCACCGCCAAGAGCCCGACCAATACGAACCAGAGCGGCCGAATGGCCCGCGCCGCTCTTTCCCTTGTGACGTTCATGTCAGCTCGTGCCTCGACGGCTGCCGACCGTTCGAACAAAAACTCTGCTCGCACCCGTGCGCCAATTTCGGTGAACGGTTTCGCGTCGGACGGAGACAGCCGATTACTCGCAACTGTTGTGCGAGATCACGAAAAGGGAGACGCGATATGAATCGTCTGCATCTGGTTTCGTTCTTCGGGCTCGTCGGTTGTGTCGCCGGCGCCTCACAGCTCGCTGGCTGCAACGTCGAAGTATGTGAGTCGGGCGCGCAGTGTGAAGACCATCAGTTCGAGGACGGCGGCAGCTGTACCGGCGACGATGACGGTGACGACGGCGACGACGGCTCGCAGAGCTCCGGAGGCGCGGCGCAGCAGGGTGGTAGCAACGCAGGCGGCAACAACGCGGGCGGCAACAACGCAGGAGGTGCCGCGGAGGGTGGCGGCTCCGGCGGCGAAGGCGGCGCGCCGGTCGCCTGCGTCAAATCATGCGAGTGTCCGGAAGGCGAGGTGTGCGCGAACTGGACCTGTCAGCCCCGCACCCCGGCGCCCATTTCGTGCTTGGTCGACTGCGATTGCCCAAGCGGCAGCCTGTGCGACGCTGGCTTTTGTGTCGCGCCGTAAACATCCGAATGAAAACGGGTTACACCGTAACCCTCCGGCCTTCGCTGACTGAAATCGCAAAAATCGGCAGGCGCGCATGAACGCTCGCACGCTGGTCGGGGACAAGGGTTTCAATGAACGCCTTCGGGCAGCGGCTTCACCTCCACCTCGTCGCGCTCGTTTGCGCGCTCGAGGTGTTCGGTGCGTCGCTGGCCTTCGCCCAGGAGCCGTTGGCGATCGACGTCGACGGCGCCGACGAGGCCCGGGTCGCCGAGGCCATCCGAGCAGAGGCCGCACGGCTCGAGCCAACACCCAGCGGGCGCTTGACCGTGCGTCGCCGCGGCCGACACGCGACAGTCGTGTACACGACCGGCAGCCGACGCATCGAGCGATCGATCAAGCTGCAGCCCGACGCCCGCGGCAGCGCGGAAGAGATCGCCCTCCTGGCGGCGAGCCTGATGCGCGACGACAGCGCGCTCTTTCAGGTCTCCGCCCCTGCTGGCGAGCCCGCAGCGACGGAGACGGCGCCAGCTGAGCTGGCTGCGGCTCCAGCGCTGCCAGAGCCCAGGCCCGCGCCAACGCCGCCCGACGAGCCGCCGGCATCCGTAGCATTCGTCTCGGAGCCCGCAGCCCTCGCGCCTGCAAGCCACGACCCGTGCAGCTCCGGCGAGCGCTTCGTACCTGTTGGCTTCGACTTGATCCCGTACGTGGGCACCAGCAGCGCCGCCGATGTACGCAATGCTTCGCGTGTGTTCTCGCTGAACTTGCTCGGTGGCCTGGGCAACGGTCTGCGTGGCTTCGCGCTCAGCAGCATCGTCAACGTCGAGACGGGTCCCGTGTGTGGGGTACAGCTCGGTGGCTTGGTCAATGTGGCGCTCGGTGACTTCAGCGGCTTTCAGCTCGGCGGCGCCGTCAATGCGACCGGCGCGTTCAACGGGGCCCAGCTGAGCGGTGTGCTCAACGTCTCGAAAGAAGTGCGCGGCGTGCAGCTCGCCGGCGCCGTGAACGTCGCACGCGGAGACTTCGATGGCGTGCAGCTCGCCGGCGCCGTGAACGTGGCTGCAAACGTCGATGGCGTGCAGCTCGGCACGGTCAACGTCAGCGCCGGGCGCGTGCGCGGCGTCCAGGTGGGCCTGGTCAACGTCGCCGAAACAAGCGAGCTCTCGATCGGTCTCGTCAGCATCAACACCAAGGGGCGCACCCATATCGACGTGTGGTCCGAGCTGGAGATTGGGCTGTTGGTCAGCGCCGTGAAGCATGGCGGCGCGCATTGGCATGGCTTTTATGGGCTCGGCACGCGGCTCACCGACCCCAACCTGATGGGGGTGCTCGGCCTCGGTGGTCACGTCCGCTTCGCCGAGTGGATCTACCTGAACCTGGACACCATCGCCTACGTCGCACCCTCTCTTCGAACCGGCGAGATCCAAGACACGCTCACACAAGCCCGCGGCGTTGTCGGTTTCAATCTCGTCGACGCGTTCGCGATCTACGCTGGTCCCTCCTTCAATGCGCTATTTCAACGTTCCTCCACGAAGGACTGGTCGCCTGACTTCGGCTTCCACAGCGCTGCGGAGCAAAGCGTCGCGGTCGCCCTCTGGCCTGGCGCCACGCTCGGCGTACAGGTGTTGTCCGAATGAGCAGCCGTATGCAGAGCTCCGACGCTGCTGTCGTCGCCCTACGACCACCGCTCTTGCGACTGGTGTCGCCCAACGATTCAAGAGCCACGCTCGACCAACACAACGTCTTGTCGGAAGCAGACCAATGGTGGCTCGACGCGCTCCGCCGCGGAGACAGCGCCGCGCTGACGCGCCTGTACCGCGAGCACCACGAGCCTGTTCGCGCGTTGATTCGGCGATTGCTGAGCCAATCGTCGGATGTAGAGGACGTCTTGCACGAGGTGTTCGTGGCAGCCCCCGCCGCCTTCCGCGGTTATCGCGGTGAAGGTTCGGTCAGGTCCTACCTGTTCAGCGTCGCGGTTCACTACGTGAGGCGCCATGTTCGCACTGCCACGCGCCGCCGACGCTGGCTCGAGCGATTGCACTTGGTGCGGGTGCACGAGCCGCCGGTAGAGCCCGACTCCCACAGCGAACGCCGACAGCTGGCAGACCGTTTGCGCGCCGCACTCGACACGCTCTCGTTCGATCATCGCGCCGCCGTCGTGCTGTGCGAGATCGAAGAGCTCTCGTCTGTCGAGGCGGCGGCGGTGCTGGGCGTACCGGAGGCCACCGTGCGGACGCGCCTCCATTACGCGAAGAAGAAGCTACGGGCTTGTTTGGAAGAGGAGACCTCGTGAAGTACGACGAGCTCGATACGGCCTTCAGCGCGTTGCGCGACGAAACCAGCGGGCCCGCTCCGGGCGCCCAAGCGACGCTCGCGCGCGTGCTGGCGACTTCGCGCGGGGCCTCTCGGCGGCGCCTGCGATTGGCAAAGCTGTGGCTGCCGATCGCGGCGGTGCTGGTGGCGTCCTCGGCCTGGGCAGCTCAGAGCGGTCGATTCGGCTCCATGTTCGCGAGCGACCCGCCTGCTGGTCCACCGTCTGGTTCGCCGCTCACGCTGCAGGGCTCGGCGCTGTCGACTTCGGCGGCAGCAGCGAGCACCCCAGTCGAGGCGCCGGCGAGCGCAGCGACCACGACACCGGTCGCGTCGGCCAGCGAGGCGCCGTTGATCACCTCGAGCGCAGCGCCGTTGCCGCCCATTGCTGCGGCCGCTCAGCGCCAAGCAACAGCGCCACGCCCAGATAAGGCCGAGAACAAAGAGCAGGGCGGCCTGGCAGAAGACAAAGCTGCATTCGAGGCCGCCTATCGCGTCCACGGGCAGATGTCGCCTGCTGCTCCGAGCTCCGGCGCTGGCCCGAGGTCGGCAAACGCAGCTGTCGCCGCGTGGAATCAGTACTTGTCTCGCCAACCCAATGGCCGCTTCGTACCCGAGGCGCGCTATGCGCGCGCTGTGGCGCTGGCGCGAGCCGGCTCCCGCGCCGAGGCCCAGCAGGCGCTGGAAGTGTTTGCCGAAGGCGAGCCAGGCAGCTACCGCCAGGACGACGCCAAGGCTCTCATGAAAGCGCTCGAATCCAGTGAAGGTCCGCAGCGCTGAAGCGCGATATCACCGTCCAAGCGAACGGGATGCGGACCCGAGAGCTACTTCAGCAACGCTCGCATCGCGATGTGACCCAGCTTGACCAGCCCGGCCCTTTGGCACAGCTGCAACACCTGCATGAACAGGCCGGAAAGGGCCGCGAGATGACGCTTCCGAAAGTCCGCGATGCTGTCTTGGTCAGGATCTGGTCGCCGGCGAGCACGCGAAACGCCACGTCCTCGTACGTCGCCCGCTCGATGCGTCGCGAAGACGCCTTGCCCGTGCAGTACCCGTTAGCAGCAACGCCAAGATCATCGCCGGGTGGTAGCCCGCCCGGCCGCGTGCGTCCTTCGCGTCGTAGACCGCGTAGATCTTCGATAGATCGAGCTCCGCGACCTAGCCGGCGGTGCCTTGTGCGTCTTCGATCGCGTCGGCGCGGCGGCCGCGGATGTTGCCCGCGAGCACGCGCTTGCGCACGCGGATGGCGTCGGGCGTGACCTCGACCAGCTCGTCGGCGTCGATCCATTCCATCGCGTTCTCGATGGTGAGCACCTTGGGCACGGCCAGCATGACGTTCTCGTCTTTGCCGTGGTTGCGCACGTTGGTGAGCTTTTTCTCGCGGACGGCGTTCACGTCGGTGTCGTTCGGGCGGTTGTGCTCGCCGATGATCATGCCTTCGTAGACGGCAGCGCCCGGTTGCAGGAAGAAATTGCCGCGCGCCTGCAAGTGATGCAGCGCGTACGGCGTGGTGACGCCAGTGCGGTCGGCGACGATGGCGCCGTTGGTGCGGCGAATCATGGTGCCGCCCCAGGGCAACCAGCCCTCGAACAAGGTGTTCAGCAAGCCAGTGCCGCGGGTGGCGGTGAGGAAGTCGCCGCGGAAGCCGATCAAGCCGCGTGAGGGCACCACGAACTCGAGCCGAACACGCCCGCCGGAGTGCGTCATCTTCTCCATGCGGCCGCGGCGGGTGCCGAGCCGCTCGGTGACGACGCCGACGTACTCGATCGGCACGTCGGCGGTGACGCGCTCGATCGGTTCGCACAGCTCGCCCTTCACCATCTTGGTGACGACCTCGGGGTTGCCGAGCTGCGTCTCGTAGCCTTCGCGGCGCATCGTTTCGACCAGGATGGCGAGCTGGAGCTCGCCGCGGCCGAGCACCAAGAACGTGTCGGGCGACTCGGTGAGCTCGACGCGGATGGCGAGGTTACGCAGCGCTTCTTTCTCGAGGCGCTCTTTGACGTGGCGGCTGGTGAGGTACTTGCTGAGCTTGCTCTTGCCGGCGAACGGCGAGGTGTTCACGCCGATGCGGATCTTGATGGTCGGCTCTTCGACCACGATACGCGGCAGCGCGACAGGGCTCAGCTTGTCGGCGATGGTGTCGCCGATGGTCGCCTGGTCGATGCCGGCGATCGCCACCACGTCGCCTGCCTCTGCCGAGTCTTTTGCAACGCGCTTCAGGCCTTCGAACAAGAACAGCTGCTTGACGGTGCCTTTGCTGATCTTGCCCTCTTCCCCGATGATGGCGACTTCTTCTGTCACGCGGATACGGCCATGTACGACCCGGCCGACCAGCAGCTTGCCGACGTAGTCGTCGTGGGTCGTGTTGCACAAGATCACCTGCAGCGGCGCATCTGCGTCGCCCTTCGGAGGCGGCACCGTGGCGACGATCGCTTCGAACAGCGGGTCGAGGTTCGTTGCCTCGTCGGCCATGTTCTTCTTGGCGAGGCCGAGCTTGCCGACGGCGTAGACCACCTGAAACATCGCCTGCTCTTCGCTGGCTTCGAGATCGATGAACAGGTCGAACACCTCGTTCAGCACCTCTTCAGGGCGGGCATCGGCGCGGTCGATCTTGTTGATCACGACGATGATGGGGAAGCCGCGCTCGAGGCACTTGGAGAGCACG
>Ga0105048_10001655_pt1 | contig 36106 bp, 26 predicted proteins | sample MAT05_FD_78382 | JGI IMG/M metagenome (GOLD analysis project Ga0105048, IMG submission 78382) | Freshwater microbial communities from Lake Fryxell liftoff mats and glacier meltwater in Antarctica - MAT-05 | ecosystem: Environmental > Aquatic > Freshwater > Ice > Liftoff microbial mat | place... | reverse complement strand
TGGCAATGGCAATGGCGCTGGCGGTGGCGGCGACGCCGTGGCCGTGAGCGTGGTGCTGGAGGACGGCAGCGTGCTGCCCCAGCCCGGCCGCCTGCTGTTCAGCGACCTGAGCGTGGATGCCACCACCGGCCAGGTGACGCTGCGCGCCGAGGTGCCCAACAAGGAAGGCCTGCTGCTGCCCGGCCAGTACGTGAGGGTCCGCCTTTCGCAGGCCGAACTGCCGGCAGCCGTGCTGCTGCCGCAGCAGGCCGTCACACGCACGCAGCAGGGCGACAGCGTGCTGGTGGTCGGCGAGGGCAACAAGCCCGGCCCGCGCCAGGTGAAGATTCGCCAGGGCCAGGACGGTCAGTGGGTGGTGACCGAGGGGCTGAAGGCCGGTGACCGCGTCATCGTCGACGGTTTCCAGAAGATGTTCGTGCCCGGTGCCCCGGTGACGCCGGTGCCGTGGACGCCCGTGGGCACGAAAGCAGCGTCAGCCTCCGCTACGGCCTCAGCCCCGGCCGCAGCGGCCTCGAAGTAGAGCAGGCGCGCGGCCATGGCCCAGTTCTTCATCGACAGACCCATCTTCGCGTGGGTCATCGCGCTCTTCGTGCTGGTGCTGGGGGGCGTCTCCATCACCCAGCTGCCGGTGGCGCAGTACCCGCCGGTGGCGCCGCCGGCCATCGTCATCACCGCCGTCTATCCAGGCGCGTCGGCGCAGACGCTGGAGGACAGCGTGCTGTCCGTCATCGAGCAAGAGATGAACGGCGCGCCCGGCCTGATCTATGTCGAGAGCGTGGCCCAGGCCAACGGCAGCGGCACCATCACGCTGAGCTTCCAGGCCGGCACCAACGCCGAACTGGCGCAGGTGGAAGTGCAGAACCGCCTCGGCCGCGCCACGCCGCGTCTGCCTGCCACAGTCACGCAGCAGGGCGTGCGCGTGGACAAGGCGCGCGCGAACTTCCTGCTCTTCGCCATCCTTTCCAGCACCGACCCGGCCTACGACCCCATCGCGCTGGGTGACTACGCGGCGCGCAACGTGCTGCCCGAAATCCAGCGCGTGGACGGTGTGGGCCAGGCCCAGCTCTTCGGCACCGAGCGTGCGATGCGCATCTGGACAGAGCCGGCCAAGCTGCTGGGCTTGAACCTCAGCAGCAGCGACGTCGTGGCGGCCATCCGCGCGCAGAACGCCCAGGTGGCGGCCGGTGCCATCGGCGAGCTGCCCAACGTGGCCGGGCAGGGCATTGCGGCCACCGTGGTGGTGAGCGGCCAGCTCGGCACGGTGGAACAGTTCGGCAATATCGTGCTGCGCGCCAATGCCGACGGCAGCACCGTGCGCCTGCGCGACGTGGCGCGCATCGAACTCGGTGCGCAGACTTATGCCACTTCGGCGCGCCTGAACGGCCAGCCCTCCACCGGCATCGGCGTGCAACTGGCGTCCACTGGCAATGCGCTGGCCACGGCCGCCGCCGTGCGCGCGAAGATGGAGGAACTCGAGCGTTTCTTCCCCGCTGGCATGAGCTACACCGTGCCCTACGACAGCTCGCGTTTCGTGAAGATCTCCATCGAGCAGGTGGTGATCACGCTGCTGGAAGCCGTGGCGCTGGTCTTCCTGGTGATGTACGTCTTCCTGCAGAACTTTCGCTACACCATCATTCCCACCATCGTCGTGCCGGTGGCCTTGCTGGGCACCTTCGGCGTGCTGCTGGCGCTGGGTTTCTCGATCAACGTGCTGACGATGTTCGGCATGGTGCTGGTCATCGGCATCGTGGTGGACGACGCCATCGTCGTGGTGGAGAACGTCGAACGCATCATGAGCACGGAAGGCCTGTCGCCGCGCGAGGCCACGCGCAAGGCGATGGGCCAGATCTCCGGCGCCATCGTCGGCATCACCGTGGTGCTGATCGCGGTGTTCGTGCCGCTGGCCTTCTTCGCCGGCAGCGTGGGCAACATCTACCGCCAGTTCTCGGCGGTGATGGTGGCCAGCATCGCCTTCTCCGCTTTCATGGCGCTGAGCTTGACGCCGGCGCTTTGCGCCACGTTGCTGAAGCCCGTGGAAGCAGGGCATCACCTGGAAAAGCGCGGTTTCTTCGGCGCCTTCAACCGCGTCTTCAAACGAACCGCCCGCGGCTACGAGAGCGTGGTCCAGCACATGCTGGCCAAGGCGCTGCGTTATCTGGTGATCTACGCCGCCATCATCGGCGTCGTGGCCTGGGGCTACCTGCGCCTGCCCACCAGCTTTCTGCCGGCCGAAGACCAGGGCACCCTCATCGTCAACGTGCAATTGCCACCTGGTGCCACGCAGGAACGCACCCGCGCCGTGATGGAGCAGGTCGAAGCCTTCATCCTCAAGCAGCCCGAGGTGCAGAGCATGGTCGGCGTGCTGGGCTTCAGCTTCAGCGGCCAAGGGCAAAACGCGGCGCTGGCGTTCGTGACGCTGAAAGACTGGGACGAGCGCCCCAACCCGGAAAACAGCGCACAGGCCGTGGCCGACCGAGCTTTCGGGGCGCTGATGGGCGTGCGTGATGCCTTCATCTTCCCGGTGAGCCCGCCGCCCATTCCTGAACTGGGTCAGGCCTCGGGCTTCACCTTCCGCCTGCAAGACCGCGCCGGCCTGGGCCACGACGCGCTGGTGGCCGCGCGCAACCAGCTGCTGGGCATGGCCAGCCAGAGCAAGGTGCTGGCCCAGGTGCGGCCGGACGGCCTGGAAGACGCGCCGCAGCTGAAGATCGACATCGACCGCGACAAGGCGGCCGCCTTGGGTGTGAGCTTCGATGCCATCAGCGCCACCATCGGCACCGCGCTGGGCTCGAGCTATGTCAACGACTTTCCCAACGCCGGCCGGCTGCAGCGCGTGGTGGTGCAGGCCGATGCGCCGGCACGCATGCAGCCCGAAGACGTGCTGAAGCTGAATGCCAGCAACAACCGCGGGCAACTCGTGCCGTTGAGCGCCTTTGCCAGCACGCGCTGGGTCACCGGCGCGATGCAGACCGTGCGCTACAACGGCTACCCGGCCATGCGCATCGGTGGCAGTGCGGCGCCGGGGTTCAGCACCGGCGACGCCATCGTCGAGATGGAACGCCTGGCCACGCAGCTGCCCAGGGGCTTCGGCTACGAGTGGACAGGGCAATCGCGTGAAGAAAAGCTGGCCGGGGCACAGGCCTTCGTGCTCTACGGCTTTGCCATCCTGGCGGTGTTCTTGTGCCTGGCGGCTTTGTACGAAAGCTGGAGCATTCCGTTCTCGGTCATTCTGGTGGTGCCACTGGGTGTGCTGGGCGTGGTGCTCGCCACGCTCTTTCGCGGTTATGCCAACGACGTCTACTTCCAGGTCGGTCTCATCACCATCATCGGCCTGAGCGCGAAGAACGCGATCCTGATCATCGAGTTCGCCAAGGACCTGCAGGCCCAGGGCAAGACGGCGGTGGAAGCAGCGCTCGAGGCAGCGCACCTGCGCTTTCGTCCCATCGTGATGACCTCGCTGGCCTTCATCCTGGGCGTGATGCCGCTGTTCCTGGCCAGCGGTGCAGGCTCGGCCAGCCAGCGTGCCATCGGCACCGGAGTGGTGGGCGGCATGATCACCGCGGTGGTGCTGGCGGTGTTCTTCGTGCCCTTGTTCTTCGTCGTCGTGCGTCGCTTCTTCAAGCCCAGCGCGCGGCAAATGCAGCACGACGCCAAGGAAACACCGAACCTCAACATCAACACCCCCGCGGAGGACCGCTGAGATGACGCGCCCCCAACTGCGCACGTCGCTCGTTCTGCCGGCCCTGGCCGCGCTGCTGTCGGCCTGTTCTTTCGCCCCAGTGCATGAACGGCCGGCGGCGCCGGTGGCCGCGGCCTTCCCGCAGCCGGGTGCCGACGGCGGCACGCCCGCGACCGAGCTGCCCTGGGCCGACTTCCTGGCCGATGCGCGCTTGAAGGTGCTCGTGACACTGGCGCTGAAGAACAACCGCGACCTGCGCATCGCGGCGTTGAACGTCGAGCAGGTGCGCGCCCAGTTGGGTGCGCAGCGTGCCGACTTGTGGCCCACGCTGGGTGGCGGTTTCGTTGGCGGCCGCCAGGCCACGGGCAATGTCTACACGCTGGGCCTGCAGGTCACGGCATTCGAGCTGGACCTGTTCGGCCGCGTGAAGAACCTGAGCGAAGCTGCGCTGGCGCGTTATCTCGCCAGCGACGAAGGCCGGCGCGCCGTGCACGCCGGCCTGGTAGCGGCTGTCGCTGCGGCGGACCTGGCCGTCCGTGCCGACGACGAACTGCTGGCGTTGACGCAGCGCACCCTGGCTTCACGCAACGAGGGCCTGCGGCTCGTCAAGCTGCGCTTCGATGGCGGCGTGGCGGCAGAGCCCGAGCTGCGCAATGCTGATTCGCTGGTGGCCGCAGCGCGTGTCAACCTGGCCGCGCTGCAACGCCAGCGCAGCCAGGACCTCAATGCACTCGTGCTGCTGCTGGGCCAGCCGTTGCCGGCCGACCTGCCGCCGGCTGGTGAGCTGGCGGCCTTGCGCCTGGCCGACTTGCCTGCGGGTTTGCCTTCAGAGGTGCTGCTGCAGCGCCCCGACGTGCGCCAGGCTGAACAGCAACTGGTGGCGGCCAATGCCAACATCGGCGTGGCGCGCGCGGCGTTCTTCCCTCGCATCTCGCTCACTGGCAGCGCCGGTTTCGCCAGCAATCAACTCAGCGGACTCTTCGACAACACGGCCTGGACATTCACCGGCCAGCTGCTGCAGCCCATCTTCGACGCCGGCCGCAACAGCGCCAACCTGGCCGGCGCGCAGGCTGCTCGCGACATCAGCATCGCGCAGTACGAAAAGACCGTGCAGACGGCCTTCCGTGAAGTGGCCGATGCCCTGGCCGGCCGTGCCACGCTGGGTGAACAACTGGCGGCGCAGCAGGCGCAGGCCGATGCCGAGGCGCGCCGCCTGGCGCTGGCCGAGCTGCTGTTTCAGGGCGGTGTGGCCAATGCGCTGGAGCGGCTGGACGCCGAGCGCGCCACGCTGGCGGCGCGTCAGGCGGTGGTGCAGTTGCAGCTGGCGCGGCTGCAGAACGCGGTGCAGCTCTACCGCGTGCTCGGCGGTGGCACACCCGCGCCGCTGGCCAGCGCGGCGCCCTGACGCACCGACGCACCGTCGCTGAGCCAGTGGGCCAGAATCCGGACCTCGTGTCCGGTTTCTTGCCGGGTTCGAAAGGCCGCAGGAGCCCGCCATGCCCACCCACCACCCCGCCGACGAACACGCCATGCGCCTGGCCCTGGACCAGGCGCACAACGCCTGGCTGGTGGGCGAGGTGCCGGTGGGCGCGGTCATCGTGCGCCGTACGGCCGAGGGCCCGCAGATCATTGCCACCGGCTACAACCGTCCCATCACCACACACGATCCCACGGCGCATGCCGAGATCGTGGCGCTGCGCCACGCGGCCACGCTGCTCGAGAACTACCGCCTGCCCGATTGCGAGATCTACGTGACCCTGGAGCCCTGCGCCATGTGCGCCATGGCCTTGGTGCACGCGCGATTCAGGCGTGTGGTGTTCGGCGCGCCCGACCCCAAGACCGGCGCCGCCGGCTCGGTGCTCGACCTTTTCTCAGACACGCGGCTGAACCATCAGACGCAAGTGCAGGGCGGCGTGTTGGCCGACGAGTGCGGCGGACTGCTGCGCGACTTCTTTTCCGAGCGCCGGGCACAGCAGCGTGTCGAGCAGCGTGCAGAGCAGCGTGCAGATCAGCACGCGCAGGAGTCCACGCACACAGTCCTGGCAAGCGATGCCGTCGGTGACGACCTCGCGCCCGAGGCCATTCCAGCCGGCGACGCGACCGAGCTGTCCCCCGACGTGCTGTCCGCGCTGACTCGGTCCTGACACCCCGACACCCCGACACCCCGCCACCCCGACATGACTGCACTGACCCTGTTTTCCCCCGCCGGCGTGGTGCCGCGTGCTGCCACGCTGCGCCTGGCGGCACGCCGCCTGACGGCGCTGGGTTTTGCCGTGCAAATGGACGAAGCGGCGCTGGCGCGCCATCAAAGATTCGCCGGCGACGACGACACCCGCCTGGCCGCCGTGCACCGCGTGGCGCTGGCCTCACCTTCCGTCGCGATGGCGGTGCGGGGCGGTTATGGCTGCACGCGCCTGCTCGACCGCCTGGACTGGCCGCTGCTGGCGCGCAGCGTCGAGCTGGGCACGCGCTGGGTGGGCTTCAGCGACCTCACGGTGTTGCAGCTCGGCCTGCTGGCGCACAGCGGCCACGAGAGTTGGTCGGGCCCGACGGCGCTGGACAGTTTCGGCCGCAGTGAAGCCGATGGCGGCGTCGACGATGTCACGCGTGATTGCTTCCTCGAGGCCATGAGCGGCGATCTCGAAGCGGTGGGTTTTCGCACCGAGGCCGGTTTCGATGGCCTGGATGTCGCGGGCAAGCTCTGGGGCGGCAACCTGGCGATGGTGTGTTCGCTGCTGGGCACCCCGCACTGGCCGCGCGTCAACGGCGGCATCCTGTTTCTGGAAGATGTCGCCGAGCATCCTTACCGAGTAGAGCGCTTTCTGCTGCAGCTGCAACAAGCAGGGGTGTTGGCGCGCCAGAAGGCGGTACTGCTGGGCGCTTTCAACGACTGGAAGCCTTCACCGCTGGACCGCGGCTACACCATGAAGACCGTGGTGGCGCACGTGCGCAGCCTGAGTGAAACACCGGTGCTCACCGGCTTGCCCTTTGGCCACGTGCCGACCAAGGTCTGCCTGCCGGTGGGCCGGCGTGTGCAACTGGCGGTGCAGGGGCGTGATGCGTTCATTGGCTGGTAGCGTGAAGTGCTTCAAACGGGGCCTGGTCGCAGCGCTTGCGCTGCTGGCCACCGCCTGCAACAACAACCCCTGGCCGGAGGACGCGGCCGGCTCGAACACGCTCTTCACGGGCGTCATCGAAAGCTCACCGCGCCATCTGGATTCCACGGCCTCGTACTGGAACAACGACACGCCGTTCACCTTCCAGATCTACGAGCCGCTGTATGGCTACCACTACCTCAAGCGTCCGTTCGAATTGACGGCGAAGTCAGCCGCCGCTGTGGCACAGCCGCGTTACATCGACAAGAACGGCCAGGCGCTGCCCGACGATGCACCGGCCGAACTGGTGGCCGAGAGCATCTACGACGTGCCCATCCGCCCCGGCATGCGCTACCAGCCGCACCCGGCCTTTGCGCTGGACGAACAGGGCAGGCATCGCTACCACGCCATGAAGCCGGGCGAACTCGGCAAGCGACGCACGCCGCTGGACTTCGAACACAGCGGCACGCGCGAGGTGGTGGCCGAAGACTTCGTCTACGCGCTCAAACGCCAGGCCACCACGCGCATCACCGCGCCCATCTTCAGCGTCTTTGCCGAATATGTCTTGGGCCTGCGCGAGTACGGTGAACTCATCAAAGAAGAAGACGCCAAGCTGCGCCAGGGGTTGGACCCGGCGAGCCAGGACAAGCCTTTCCTCGACTTCCGCCGCTGGCCGCTGGCGGGCGCCACCGCGCCCGAAAAGCACCTGCTGCGCATGCGCATCAAGGGCAAGTACCCGCAGTGGAATTACTGGATGCAGATGACATTTTCGGCGCCCGTGCCCTGGGAAGCCGATGCGTTCTATGCCCAGCCCGGCATGGCCGAGGTGGGCCTTTCGGCAGACACCTGGCCCGTGGGCAGCGGCCCCTACATGATGGCCGAGTACGTGAAGGACCGCCGCCACGTGATGGTGCGCAACCCCAACTTCCGCGCGGACCTCTACCCCTGCGAGGGCGCGCCCGGCGACAAGGAAGCCGGCCTGCTGGACGACTGCGGCAAACGCATGCCCTTCATCGACCGCATGGTCTTCACCATCGAGCGCGAGGCGTTGCCGCGCCAGGGCAAGTTCCGCCAGGGCTACTACGACGTGGAGGTGCTGGAACGAACCGACACCGGCATGGAGTACCTCGTGGGCATGCAGGACAGCGAAGAGGTGCGCGCCGAGTACCTGGCCAAGGGCTTTCGCCTGAACCGCGGCAGCGACGTCAACATGTACTTCATCGCCTTCAACATGCTCGACCCCGTGGTCGGCAACGGGCCGCAAGGTCCGAATGCGCCGGCCGAGCAGCGCGAGCGCACGCGCAAGCTGCGCCAGGCCATCAGCATCGCCATCGACTGGGAGGAGTACAGCAAGGTCTTCCCGAAGAAATCCGGGCAGACGGCGCAAAGTCCGCTGCCGCCGGGCATTGCCGGCAGCCGAGAAGGCACGCCCGAGGGCCTCAACCCGGTGACGCACACGCTCGTCGACGGCCAGCCGGTGCGTCGGCCCATCGAAGAAGCCAGGAAGCTGATGGTGGAAGCCGGCTACCCAGAAGGCCGCGACGCCAGGACCGGCAAGCCGCTGGTGCTGAATTACGACGTGTACTACCCGGCCACGCCCGAGCGCAAACCCGAGATCGACTGGGTGGTGCGGCAGTTCAACAAGATCGACATCCAGATCGAGGTGCGCGCCACCGACAACAACCAGTTTCAGGACAAGGTGCGCAAGGGCCAGTACCAGGTGTTCTGGCTGGGCTGGAACGCCGACTACCCCGACGCCGAGAACTTTCTCTTCCTGCTCTACGGCCCCACCGGCAAGACCAAGTTCGACGGCGAGAACACATCGAACTACGACAACCCGGCCTACGACAAGCTCTATGGCCAGATGAAGGTATTGCCAGATGGCCCGGAGAAGCAGCGCCTCATCGACCAGATGGTGACCATGCTGCGCGAAGACGCGCCCTGGACGATGGGCTTCTTCCCCTGGGCCTCGGCCGCTGCACAGGCTTGGGTGCACAACTACAAGGCCGCCATCCTGATACGCGACCACGGGCGTTATCTGCGCCTGGACGTGCCCGCGCGCCAGGCGGCGCTGGCGACCTGGAACAAGCCGGTGTGGTGGCCGCTGGCGCTGCTGCTGGTGGCCGTGTTGGCTTTGGTCTGGGTGGCACGCGCCCACCTTCGCCGCCGCGAGCGCACGAATGCGCGCGGCGAAGAAGTGCAGCAGGTCTGACGGAAACGGCGATGCTCAATTACCTGCTGCGCCGTTTTGTCTACGCCCTGCTCGTGCTGCTGGGCGTGAACCTGCTGACCTTCGCGCTCTTCTTCACGCTGAACACGCCCGACGACATGGCGCGCCTGAACCTGGGCGGCAAGCGCGTGACGCAAGAGTCGATCGAGAAGTGGAAGGCCGAGCGCGGCTACGACAAGCCGCTCTACATCAACCGCGAAGAGAAGGGCACGGCGCAGATCACCGAGACCATTTTCTGGGAGCGTTCCGTCTCGCTGTTTGCACTGGAATTCGGCCGCGCCGACAGCGAAAGCGCCGGCGACATCGGCCACGAGGTGGCGCAGCGCATGGGCGTGAGCCTGAGCCTGGCGCTGCCGCTCTTCGTGTTGCAGGTCATTGCCAGCACGGCGTTCGCGCTGCTGCTGGTGATGTTTCGACATTCACGCCTCGATTTCTGGGGCGTGGTCAGTTGCGTGCTGCTGCTGTCGATCAGCAGCCTGTTCTACATCATCGTCGGGCAGTTCCTCTTCTCGCGGGTGCTCAAGCTGGCGCCGATATCGGGCTACGCGCCGGGGCTGGACGCCATCAAGTTTCTGATATTGCCGGTGCTGCTGAGCCTGTTGTCCCGTCTGGGCGGCGAGGCGCGGCTGTACCGGGCGATGTTTCTGGAAGAACTGGGCAAGGACTACGTGCGCACCGCACGCGCCAAGGGTCTGGCCGAACGCGTGGTGCTGGTCAAGCACGTGCTGCGCAATGCGCTCATCCCCATCGTCACCAGTGCCGGCAGCTACCTGCCGTATGTGTTTCTCGGCAGCCTGGTCTTCGAGAGCTTCTTCGGTTTGCCGGGGCTGGGCGCCTACGTCATCGAGGCCATCAGCAAACAAGATTTCGCGATCGTGCGCACCATGGTCTTCGTCGGTTCGCTGCTCTACATCGCCACCTATGTGCTGATCGACGTCGTCTACACCTGGGTCGACCCGCGAGTGCGGCTGTCATGAGTACAGACATGAGCACCTGGCCGAAATTCGTGCTGCTGTGGACAGACGGCGCCATCTGGCTGCTGGTGGCAGCGCTTGTCGCCTATGTCGTGATGGTGCTGCGCAAGCCGCAGCTGGCCGCCACCTGGGGCCGTGTGTTCCGCGACGCGCCGGCGCTGGCATCTTCGGTGGTGCTGGCGCTGTGTCTGGTGGTGACGCTGCTGGACAGCGTGCACTACCGCGCGCCGTTGCCCGCGGTCGCAGGGCAGACGAAGGTGGCCTACGACACACGCACGAGTTCGCTGCTGGACGCGCTGCTGGGTGACCTGCTGGACGCGCGCGAAACCACCTACTCGCGGCCCCTGGCCTACGTCAGCTTCACCAAGGAGTCAGTCGTGGTGAACGGCGAGGTGCAGCGTGTCGCGCCACGCCTGCAGTTCGGTGGCGCGCACCTCAAAGACCCGGCCTCGCAATGGCTGCCCGACATCGCCGCGCGGGGTGGCACCGGGCTGCTGTGGGGCGCACTGGCCGCGCTGGTGGCCGGCACGCTGCTCACAGGCGCCATCGCCCGGGCCACACGCCAGCCGCTGGGTGCCACGTGGGGCCGCATCTGGCGCAAGCAAACGCCAGTGCCCTGGCATGTGGCGCTGCAGACACTGGGCCTCTTGTGCCTGGTGGCGGGCCCGGCGGCAGCGTTGTCAGGCCCTTATCACCTGCTGGGCACCGACCTCACAGGCAACGACGTGCTCTACCAGTCGCTCAAGAGCATACGCACGGCCTTCGTCATCGGCACGCTGGCGACGGTGGCCACGCTGCCGCTGGCCGTGGTGCTGGGCATCCTGGCGGGCTACTTCCGCGGCTGGGTCGACGAAGTCATCCAGTACCTCTACACGGTGCTCAGTTCGGTACCGAACGTGCTGTTGATTGCTGCCTGCGTGCTGCTGGTGCAGGTCTTTCTCGACAAGAACCCGGGCCTCTTCGAGACCGGGGCCGAGCGGGCCGACCTGAAGCTCTTCCTGCTGTGCGCCGTGCTGGGCCTGACAGGCTGGGCCGGGCTGTGCCGCCTGCTGCGCGCCGAAACACTGAAGCTGCGCGAGCTGGATTACGTGCAGGCCGCCGGTGCTTTCGGCGTGAGCGATGCGCGCATCATGTCGCGCCACATCTTTCCCAACGTGGCGCACCTGATGCTCATCGTCACCGTGCTCGAGTTCAGCGCCTTGATCTTGTACGAAGCCGTGCTGTCTTATGTGGGCGTGGGGGTCGACCCGTCGATGAACAGCTTCGGCGGCATGATCAATCTGGCGCGCAACGAGATGAGCCGCGACCCCGTGGTGTGGTGGAGTTTCGCCTCGGCCTTCGGCTTCATGGTGGCCTTGGTGCTGGCCGCCAACCTCTTTGCCGACGGTGTGCGAGATGCCTTCGACCCGCGCGCCGCGATCTTTCGAAGCCGCCGGCTGCGGCGCCCGGTGGCCGCCCCGAACGCGGGTGGCGTGAAGCCGTGATCCGCATTGAAGACCTGCGGGTCGAGATCGACACCGAAGCCGGGGTGCTGCGCGCCATTGCCGGGCTGACCCTGAGCATCCAGCGTAGTGAAACCTTCGCGCTGGTGGGCGAAAGTGGCTGCGGTAAGAGCATGACGGCGCTGGCCTTGATGCGCCTGTTGCCCGAGGCCGGCGTTGTGGCCGGCGGCGACGTTCACCTGGTGGACGAGGGTGCCAAGACCGTGGATGTGCTGGCCCTGCCCGAAGCGCAGATGCGCGCCGTGCGGGGCGGCCGCATCGGCATGATCTTTCAGGAACCAGCGACCAGCCTGAACCCTGTGATGCGCGTGGGGCAGCAGGTCGTCGAGGCCATCGAAGCACACACGCCGCTGCGCGGTGCGGCGGCACGCGCCAAGGCACTCGACTGGTTGATGCGTGTCGGCATCCCCGAGCCCGAGCGACGTTTCGACGACTACCCCTTCCGCATGAGCGGCGGCCAGAAGCAGCGCGTGATGATCGCTGTCGCGCTGGCGGCCGAACCCGATTTTCTGGTGGCCGACGAGCCGACGACAGCGCTGGACGTCACCATCCAGGCGCAGATCCTCAACTTGCTGAAGGACTTGCAGCGTGAGCGCGGCATGGGTCTCTTGTTGATCACGCACGACCTGGCGGTCGTCTCGGGCATGGCGCACCGCGTGGCGCTGATGTACGCGGGGCAGATCATCGAAGTGGCGCCTGCAGCCGAGTTTTTTGCGGCACCGCGCCACCCCTACGCGCAGGCCCTGCTGCGCGCTTTGCCAGGCACAGCGCAGCACGGCGAGCCGCTGGAAGCCATTGCCGGCACCGTGCCGCCGCTGACCCAGGTTTTCACGGGCTGCCGTTTCGCGCCGCGCTGCGCCGTGGTGATGCCGCATTGCGCGAGCACGCCCCCCGAACTCATCGACGTGGCGGGTGCGCACAGCGTGCGCTGCCTTCGTTATGTACCCGGTGCCGAAGCCATGCCGCAGGCATTGCGCGCGAGGCGGCCCGCGACGCCTGCGGTTGACGACGCAACCGGCGCAGCCGCCGGCGCCGGGCCGGACGCGCCGTTGCTGGACGTGCAGGACCTGCGCGTGCGCTTTCCCGTGCGGGGTGGCCTGCTGCAGCGCGTGGTCGGCCACTTCGACGCTGTGGGCGGTGTGTCTTTCCAGGTGCCGAAGGGCCGCACGCTGGCGTTGGTGGGAGAAAGCGGCTGCGGCAAGACCACCACCGGCAAGGCCATCGTGCAGCTGCTGCGGCGTGTGGCCACGGTGCAGGGCAGGGCGCTGCTGAACGGCCGCAATCTGCTCGAACTGCAAGGGGCCGAGCTGCAGGCTGCACGGGCCCAGGTGCAGATCATCTTCCAGGACCCCTTCGCCTCGTTGAACCCGCGCATGCGAGTGGCCGAGATCCTGGACGAAGGCCTGGCGGCGTTGCAGCCCGACCTGGACGCCAACACCCGCCGCGCGCGCATCGAACGCCTGACCGACCAGGTGGGCCTGCGCCGCGAGGCTCTCTACCGTTACCCGCATGAATTCAGCGGCGGCCAGCGCCAGCGCATCGCCATCGCCCGCGCGCTGGCGGTGCAGCCCCGGCTCATCATCTGCGACGAACCGACCTCGGCGCTGGATGTCTCGGTGCAGGCGCAGATCCTCAACCTGCTGCGCGAGTTGCAGCGAGAGATGGGCATCAGCTACCTGTTCATCACCCACAACATCGGCGTCGTCGAGTACATCGCCGACTTCGTGGCGGTGATGCAGGCCGGGCGGATCGAAGAGCAGGGCGCCTGCGACGAAGTGCTGGCCAAACCCTCGCGCGAGTACACGCGCACGCTGCTCGCGGCTGTGCCGCGCCTGTCCGTGCGCTGATGCACCGACTGCGGTGTCGCATTCGTGTCTTTCTGTTGCATCGCGCCAACGCTTGCGGGCCGGGCTGCTGCTGGGGCTAACCCTGAGCGCTGCCATGAAAGCGCAGAGCTCGTCGCGCCTAAGTCGTTGAAATCAAAGAAAAAGTAGCTTCAGCTGCAGCTTCGGTCCTGAGCGCCGCTCGCCCTTGCGCGTCCACCGCACCCCCACTTGCGGGCCGTTACCGAGATGCAGGCTAGGTGCTTGACGTGACAATCGTTTCACACGATGCCAGCGCGAGGGACAGGTCTGCCCCAGGGGCCTGAAGAAATGCGGCGGCGAGTGAATGGACTGGGCAATCTCTACATCAGGAGTTCGATTCACATGTTCAAGAAGACAAAAATCACCACCGGCGTCCTCGTGGCGCTGGGCGGCGTGCTGATGGTGGGCGCCATGCCCGTCGTGGCGCAGACCGCAGAGCGCATCGAGATCACGGGTTCGCGGATCAAGACCCTGGGTGCGGTGTCCAACAGCCCGATTTCCAGCATCAGTGCGCAGGAACTCAACGTCAGCCAACCCATCGCGGTGGAAGAGGTGATCCGCAGCCTGCCGGCAACTTCGCCTGCCATCGGTGCCAACACCAACAACGGCTCGGGCGGTGGCGCCACGATCCAGCTGCGCAACTTCGGCACCAACCGCACCCTGGTGTTGGTCAACGGCCGACGCATGGTGCCGTTCAACCTGGCCGGTGTCGTCGACACCAACTCGATCCCGATCTCGCTGCTCGAGCGCGTGGATATCGTCACTGGCGGCGCTTCGGCCGTGTACGGCGCTGACGCCGTGGCCGGTGTCGTCAATTTCGTGCTGCGCAAGAACTTCAAGGGCGTCGAGGCATCGACGCAGTACGGCGTTTCCGAGCAAGGCGACGCGAAGCGCTATCGCAGCGACCTGACCCTGGGCGCCGGCTTTGCCGACGGCAAGGGCAACGTGGCTTTGAGCGTTGGCACCGCCCGCACCACACCCTTGACGCAGGGCCAGCGCGACTTCAGCACGTTCTCGATCAACTCGGTCGATGGCAGCCCTGGCGGCTCGGGCACCACGGTGCCTTCAGCATTCACGATCCCTCCCCCGACCTTCCTGGCGGACGGCATCACGCCGCTGACGGCAGCGCAGTGGGCCGCCCGCGGCCTCAGCGGCGCTCGCCAGATCAACCCGGCCACGGGCTTGCTGACGTCGCCCGTCGTGCCCTTCAACTTCAACCCGCCGAACTACTTCATCACGCCGCTGGACCGCACCCAGATCACGGCACTGGGTGAGTACGCCGTCAACGACAACCTGCAGGTCTACGCCGATCTCTTCTACACCCGCTCGAAGGTCGAGTTGAATCTGGCGCCAACCGGCACCTTCAACAACGTCTACACGGTGCCCATCGGCAACCCGTACATCCCCGCTGCAATGCGCACGCAGATCTGCAATGCGCTGGCAGGCACGAACCGGGCCATCACCAACTGCGCGGTTGGCAGCACCGAGACGGTGCAGATGGCCGTCAACCGGCGCATCACCGAAATCGGCCCGCGCATCAACGATTTCAACAACGAGACCTCGCAGTTCACGGTCGGCGTCAAGGGCACGCTGCCGGTGCTGGACACCTGGGGCTACGATGCCTACCTGACCAGCGGCCGCGCCTTCCAGGTCGGCACGCGCGTCAACTGGGGTTCGCTGGCCCGGTCGCGCCAGGCGCTGGATGCCATCAACACCACCGCCTGCCGCACCACCACCAACGGCTGTGTGCCGCTGAACGTGTTCGGCGCCGAGGGCACAATCACGCCGGCCCAGCTGGCCTTCTTCAACGTCGACGCGCTGCAACAGCAGGAAGTGACGCAGAAGACGGCGGCGCTGTCGTTCTCGGGCGACCTGGGGTTCGTCAAGAGCCCGTTTGCCAAGGCGCCGATTTCGATGGCCGTGGGCGCCGAATTGCGTGAGGTGGTCGGCAGCAACAAGTCAGACGGCCCTTCGCAGATTCAGGGCGAAGTGCTGGGCACAGGCGCGCCGCTGCCTGACCGTATCGGCAAGCTGAAGCTCAACGAAGCTTTCGTCGAAGCCATCGTGCCGATCCTGTCCGACCTGCCTGGCGCGCGCAGCCTGAACCTCGAACTCGGCTACCGCACCACCGAGTTCGACAGCGGCCAACGCAAGCAGAACTACGGCAGCTGGAAGTACGGTGGCGAATGGTCGCCTGTCAACGGGCTGCGCTTCCGTGCGATGCAGCAGCGCGCCACCCGTGCGCCGAACGTCAACGAGCTGTACCAGCCGCAGGTCACTGGCTTGGGGAACCTGCCCGTCGACCCCTGCGCGGGCACCAACCCCACCGGCGCTCTGGCTGCCCTGTGCATCCAGACCGGTGTCCCCGCCAACCTGATCGGTGGCGTGCCGCAGCCTTCCGCCGGCCAGATCAACACGTTGTCCGGCGGCAACCCGAATCTGGCGCCCGAAGAGGCCGACACGACATCGGTGGGCTTCGTCCTCGAGCCGGCTGCGGTTCCTGGCCTGAGCTTGTCGATGGACTTCTACGCCATCGAGGTGACGAAGTCGGTGAGCTCGGCAACCGCCGCGCAGATCATCAACGGCTGCTACCAGACCTTGCTGAACCCGGGCCTGAGCTTCAACGCACTGTGTGGCCTGATCCAGCGCAGCCCGGTCGACGGCACCTTCAACGGCGGCACAGCGCCTGGCGTCAACCTGGCACAGTCGAACCTGGGCACCGACTGGGTGTCGGGCGTCGACGTGGAAGTGCGTTACCGCCTGCCGTTGCGCATGCTGGGTCTGGACCCGAAATGGGGCCGTGTCGATCTGTCGCTGAGCGCTTCGCAGACCAGCAAGTACGAGTTCCAGACCATCCCCGGCACACCGCTGCTGGACTGCCTGGGTTACTACGGCACCAGCTGCAGCCCCAGCCCGAAGACCAAGTTCTCGCAGCGTGCCAACTGGAGCGTGGGCGACTGGACCCTCGGCTACAACTGGCGTTTCACCAGCAAGATCATCGAAGAGCCGGGTGGCGCTACGACGTTCCGCTCCGATTTCGCGACGATCAAGTCCTACAACCTGGTTGACGCGACGATCGACTGGAACGCGACGAAGAACCTGAGGCTCAAGCTCTCGGTGTCGAACCTGTTCGACAAGAAGCCGCCGCTGACGGGCAGCACCATCGGTGGGACCAGCCAGAACAGCGGCAACACCTTCCCGGCGTACTACGACGTGGTGGGCCGTGCCTACACCATTGGCGCGACGTTGAAGTTCTGACAGCCGGCCTTCGGGCCAGGCGAAGAAGGCGGGCTTCGGCCCGCCTTTTTTTTCGCCCCTGCTCCCTACAATCAATCAATGCGCATCCTCATCGCCAACGACGACGGTTATCTCGCCCCCGGCCTTGCTGCCCTGGTGCAGGCCTGCGAAGGTTTGGGCGAGATCACCGTCTTCGCCCCCGAACAGAACGCCAGCGGCACCAGCAACGCGCTGACGCTTTCGCGGCCGCTGAACATCTTCCAGGCCCGCGGCGCGCGCGGTTTTGCCTGCAGTGTCGTCAACGGCACGCCTTCCGACTGCGTGCACGTGGCGCTGACGGGCGTGCTCGGGCACCGGCCCGACCTCGTTTTGTCAGGCATCAACAACGGCGCCAACATGGGCGACGACACGCTGTATTCAGGCACCGTCGCTGCGGCGATGGAAGGCTTTCTCTTCGGCGTGCCAGGCATCGCCTTTTCGCAGGCCGAGAAGGGCTGGGGCGAGATCGATGTCGCAGCGGCCACAGCGCGCGCCATCGTCGAGCAGGTGCTGGCCCAGGCCTCGCTGCAAGGCCCGCCTTGGCTGCTGAACGTGAACATTCCCAACCGCGCCGATGCGCTGCAGTTGCCGCGCGTCGTCACGCGCCTGGGCCGCCGACACGCGAGCGAACCCGTCATCCGCCAGATCAACCCGCGCGGTGAACCCATCTACTGGATAGGCCCGGCCGGCGACGCGCGCGAGTGCGGTGAAGGCACTGACTTTCATGCGGTGGCCCAGGGCCTGGTCTCGATCACACCCTTGCAGGTGGACCTCACCGATCACGAGTCCAGCAGCACCTGGGCCGGGCGCCTGGCCAAGCCGGCGGCATGACGCAGGCCCCCCCGAAAAACCCGCGTTTTCCTCTTGCCCTGGACCGCGTGCATGGCAGCGCGCGTGCTGCCCCGGCGGGCGGCTTGCTGCGGCCCCAAGCGCCGTTGAAGCATGCGGCAGAGGCCGCAGCGCAGTTGGCCGGCGGGCGCCACCAGCCGCGTGGTCTGGGTCTGGACTCGGCGGCCGTGCGTCAGCGCATGGTGCAGCGCCTGCGGGCCGACGGCATCCGCAGCGAAGCCGTGTTGCAGGCTTTGGGCACGGTGGAGCGCCACCGTTTCGTCGACAGCGCCCTGGCCACACAGGCTTATGAAGATACTTCGCTGCCGATCGGCCTGTCACAGACCATCAGCAAACCGTCGGTGGTGGCGCGCAGGTTGCAGCTGCTCTTCGAAGGCAGCACGGCGCAGGCCCAAGGCCATCTAGGACGGGTGCTGGAGGTCGGCACCGGCTGTGGTTACCAGGCCGCGTTGCTGGCCTTGCTGTCGCGCCAGGTGGTCTCCATCGAACGCCTGAAGGCGTTGCACGACAAGGCACGCGAGAACCTTGCCGAACAGCGCTACGGCCAGAGCCAGGGCCAGGGCGGCGGCGACTTGCGCCTGGTCTATGGCGATGGGCGTCTGGGCCATGCGCCGCGCGCGCCCTACGACAGCATCGTCGCGGCCGCTGGGGGTGAAGACCTGCCGACTGCGTGGCTGGAACAGTTGGCCGTCGGTGGCCGCATGGTGGCGCCCATGCACGATGCTGCGCGCGGCGGTCAGCAGGGGCTTCTGGTCATCGATCGACGGCCCGACGGCCTGCATCGGCAGTGGCTCGATGCTGTGCACTTCGTGCCATTAAAATCAGGCGCGGCATGAAGCAAAAACCGATGTACCCATCCTTCGTCTTGCGCACTGGCCTTCGTTTCGGCGCATGTGTTCTATTGCTTGGCTTGACTGCCTGCGCCTCGCCGGGCCACCGCGCACCGGTGGAAGACCGCAAGGCTGGTGTTTCCGCACCGCCGCCGGCTGCTACCACGGCTCAGGCTGCTGGCGGCGCGGCGGGCACCGTACCCGCAGCAGAGGGCAGCGCGCTCAAGCCACCGCCCCCTGGCATCGAAAACGCAGGCAAGCCCGGCTACTACACGGTGCGACCGGGCGACACGCTGATTCGCGTCGGCCTGGAGAACGGCCAGAACTGGCGCGACATCGCGCGCTGGAACGGCCTGGACAACCCCAACGTCATCGAAGTCGGCCAGGTGCTGCGCGTCGTGACGCCTGCGGTCGATCCGTCAGCCGTCGTCGCACGGCCTGTGGCTTCGGCCGGCCGTGTCGAGAATCGCCCGCTGGACGGCGCGGCTGTGCCCGGCGTTGCTTCGGCTGCTGCTGCTTCAGCAGGCGCCGTGGCGGTGGCAGCTTCGGCGACGGTTGCCGCGGTGCCGCGCGACCCCGAGGGAGAGCCGAACTGGATGTGGCCCGCCGTCGGACCCGTGGCCACGGGGTTCGACGAGGTCAAGAGCAAGGGTCTGGCCATCACCGGCAAGGCCGGTGACCCGGTGCTGGCAGCAGCAGACGGGCGCGTTGTGTACGCCGGCGCCGGCCTGCGTGGCTACGGCAACCTCGTCATCGTCAAACACAACGCCACCTACTTGACGGCCTACGCACACAACCAGACCTTGCTGGTCAAGGACGACGAGGTCGTGCGCCGCGGCCAGAAGATCGCCGAGATGGGCAGCAGCGATGCGGATCGGGTGCAGCTGCACTTCGAGATCCGCCGCCAGGGCAAGCCCGTCGACCCCGCGCGGCTGCTGCCCGCGCGCTAAGCCCGGCGCCGCCGCGAACCTCCCGGCATGACCAGCGGATTCGATTGGCTCGAGGTCGAGTCGCTCGACCTCGATGCCCAAGGCATCGCGCATCGACCCAAGCCCGCGGTTGAAGCGGGCGAGCCCGCTGACCCGGGTGCGGGCAAGGTCGTCTTCATCGAAGGCGCGCTGCCTGGCGAACGCGTGCGGGTGCAGATTTCACGCAAGAAAAACAACTGGGAACAGGGCCAGATGTCGGCCCTTTCGCGTGAAAGCTCGCAGCGTGTTCGCCCGGGCTGCCCGCACTTCGGTCTGCACACCGGCGCCTGCGGCGGCTGCAAGATGCAGCACCTGCACCCTGCCGCGCAGGTGGCCGTCAAGCAGCGTGTGCTGGAAGACAACCTGTGGCACCTGGCCAAGGTGAAGGCCGAACGCCTGCTGCGCCCCATCGAAGGGCCGGCCTGGGGCTACCGCGACCGCGCGCGGCTCTCGGTACGTTATGTGCACAAGAAGGGCACGGTGCTGATCGGCTTCCACGAACGCAAGTCGCGCTACGTGGCCGACATGCAGGTTTGCCCGGTGCTGCCGGCCAAGGTGAGTGCGATGTTGATGCCGCTGCGTGCGCTGATCGGCAGCATGGAACTGCGCGAGCAGATGCCGCAGATCGAGCTCGCCGCAGGCGAGGGTGATGAAGGCCCGATCACGGCGCTGGTGCTGCGCAACCTGGCGCCGCTGACGCCTGGCGATGCGCAGCGGCTGCGCGAATTCGGCGCAGTGCATGACGTTCAGTGGTGGCTGCAGCCCAAGGGGCCCGACACCGTGCATTTGCTGGACGAGGGCGGGCCTGCGCTCAGTTACCGCCTGCCCGAGTTCGGCATCACCGTGCCCTTCAAGCCCACCGACTTCACGCAGGTGAACCCGCACATCAACCGCGTGCTGGTCGACCGCGCCTTGAAGCTGCTGGACGTGCAGCCCACAGACCAGGTCATCGACTGGTTTTGCGGCCTCGGCAACTTCACATTGCCGCTGGCAACCAGGGCCGCGGGCGTGCTGGGCATCGAAGGCAGCGAAACTCTCGTGGCGCGTGCGCGCGACAACGCCAGGCTCAACGGCCTGGCGCACAAGACTCGCTTCGAGGCGCGCAACCTTTTCGAGATCACGCCTGCCGATCTGCGCGCTTTGGGCGGTGCCCAGCGCTGGCTCATCGACCCGCCGCGTGAAGGCGCCTTTGCGCTGGCCAAGGCCGTGGTCGACCTGCATGCCGAGGGTGGCTTTGCGCTGCCGCAACGCATGGTCTATGTCAGCTGCAACCCGGCGACGCTGGCGCGGGACACCGGTCTGCTGGTGCACCAGGGCGGCTATCGCTGCAGCCTGGCCGGCGTGGTGAACATGTTTCCGCACACCGCGCACGTCGAAAGCATGGCGGTCTTCGACAGGGTCTGACCTGGGTCTGACCTGGAGGTCTGATCGCCCAAAGAAAACGGGGCCCGAAGGCCCCGTTCAAAATGGCGCCGGGACGCCTTATTCGCGCTCACCACCAAATATCCCCAACATCATCAGCAGGCTGGTGAAGATGTTGTAGACGCTCAAGTAGACGCCGAGCGTCGCGGTGATGTAGTTCGTCTCTTCACCGTCCCGCACACGCTTGAGGTCGTACAGGATGAAGAAGGAGAAGATGCCGATCGCCAACATCGCCAGCGTGATCATCAGTGCACTGCTCTGGATGAAGATGTTGGCGATGCCAGCCACCAGCAGCAGGATGACGCCGATGAACATGAACTTGCCCATGTTCGACAGGTCACGCTTGATCACGGTGCTCATGCTGGCCATGCCCAGGAACACCGCGCCGGTGCCGGCAAAGGCGGTCATGATCAAGCTGCTGCCGTTGGCCAGACCGAGAACCGAGCCCACCAGACGAGACAGCATGAGGCCCATGAAGAAGGTGAAGGCCAGCAGGATGGGCACGCCCGCTGATGAATTCTTGAACTTCTCGATCACGAACATGAAGCCAAACGCACCGACCAGGAAAACAACGGTGCTCATGCCCATGCCCAGGCCGCGCATCATGCCGGTCTGCACACCGACCCATGCCCCCAGCACCGTGGGCACCATCGACAGTGCCAGCAGCCAGTATGTGTTGCGCAGCACGCGGTTGCGTTGCGCCGCCAGCGCACCGCCACCGGCAACGCCAGGATAGTTCTGCACGCTTTCGTTCATGGAACAACCTCCGGGAAGTAAGTGAAGCGCCCATCTCTGGCGCGAACTGCATTCTAGGCGGCGAGGCCAGGCGGGAGCATGCCCCTAGCCAGCCTGGCGATATGGGCGGCATTGCCGCGTTATCGTCGTGGGCATGAAGACCAAACCCACCCTCACCGTGGACGACGCGCGGGCCATTGCGGCCGCTGCCGAAGCCGAAGCCAACAACCACAGTTGGGCCGTCACCCTGGCCGTCGTCGACGACGGCGGCCACTTGCTGTGGCTGCAACGCCTGGACGGCGCCGCGCCGATATCGGCTGAAATTGCTCCCGCCAAGGCGCGTACGGCCGCTCTGGGCCGACGCGAGAGCAAGGTGTACGAAGACATGATCAACGGCGGCCGCGTGTCTTTTCTCAGCGCGCCTGCACTGCACGGCATGCTGGAAGGCGGCATTCCGATTCTGGTCGACGGCCAGTGCGTGGGCGCCGTGGGCGTGAGCGGCGTCAAGTCGACGGAAGATGCGCAAATTGCGCGTGCCGGCATCGCCGCCTTGGTCGTCTGAGCCGGCCCGCTATACTCCGGCGGTTTACCCGCTAACTACGCAGCCTCAGCGAAACTCCGTCGTCGGTTTCCCCTCGGACCCTTGTCGTCGCCCCCGGTGTCCAGGGGAGGGAACAAGGCGCTGAGTGCGCGCGAACCCCGGAGTTCCCCTTTGTCGCCGTTATTGGTTCCCCTGCTGCCGCCTGCGCTGCTTGCCCTTGCAGACGGCACCACCTTCTTCGGCACAAGTGTCGGTGCCCCTGGTTTGACCGTCGGTGAAGTGGTGTTCAACACCGCGCTTACCGGCTACCAGGAAATCCTCACCGACCCGAGCTACTGCCGCCAGATCGTCACGCTGACCTACCCGCACATCGGCAACGTCGGCGTCAACGCCGAAGACGTTGAGGCCACGAAGGTGCATGCCGCCGGCTTGATCGTCAAGGACGTGTCGCTTCGCGTCTCGAACTTCCGCGCCACGATGAGCCTGGCGGATTACCTGGCGCAAGAGGGCACGGTGGCCATTGCCGGCATCGACACCCGCCGCCTCACGCGCATGCTGCGCAGCAAGGGTGCGCAGAACGGCGCCATCGTCAGCTTCCCGCTGGGCCACACCGTCACGGCCGCCGATGTGCAGGCCGCTGTAGCCAAGGCGCAGGCTGCGCCTTCAATGACCGGGCTGGATCTTGCGAAAGTCGTCTCTGTCAACGCGCCCTATGAGTGGACGCAGACCGAATGGCAACTTGAGGGGGGCTACGGCACTCTTACCGATGCCAAGTTTCACGTCGTGGCGTACGACTTCGGCGTCAAGTTCAATATTCTGCGCATGCTGGCCAGCCGGGGTTGCCGCGTCACTGTGGTGCCGGCGCAGACAAGCGCGGCCGAGGTGCTGAAGCTCAAGCCCGACGGCATCTTCCTGAGCAACGGCCCTGGTGACCCCGAGCCCTGCAGTTACGCCATCGACGCGACGCGGGAGCTCATCGAGACCGGCATCCCCACCTTCGGCATCTGCCTGGGCCACCAGATCCTGGCGCTGGCCAGCGGTGCCAAGACGTTCAAGATGAAGTTCGGTCACCACGGCGCCAACCATCCCGTGAAAGACCTGGACACCGGCCGCGTCAGCATCACGAGCCAGAACCACGGCTTTGCGGTGGACGAAAAGAGCCTGCCTGCGAACCTGCGCCCGACACACACCAGCCTGTTCGACGGCACGCTGCAAGGCTTGGCACGCACCGACAAACCGGCCTTCTGCTTCCAGGGCCACCCCGAGGCCAGCCCGGGGCCGCATGACATCGCCTACCTTTTCGATCGATTCACGACGCTGATGGCGGAATCCCAATGAACCCCCAAGCTCACATTCGTTCGCAGCCCCCCGAGGGGGCGCAGGCCTCCCTGGGGACGGCCCGGCGGGAGTCCTGAATGCCCAAGCGCACCGACCTCAAGACCATCCTCATCATCGGCGCCGGCCCCATCGTCATCGGGCAGGCCTGCGAGTTCGACTACTCCGGCGCACAGGCCTGCAAGGCGCTGCGCGAAGAGGGCTACCGCGTGGTGCTGGTGAACAGCAACCCGGCCACCATCATGACCGACCCCGGCATGGCGGATGCGACCTACATCGAACCCATCACCTGGCAGATGGTCGAGAAGATCATCGCCAAGGAAAAGCTGGCTTTTCCCGGCGACATGATGGCCATCCTGCCCACGATGGGCGGCCAGACGGCGCTGAACTGCGCGCTCGACCTGCACCGCCACGGCGTCCTGGCCAAGCATGGCGTCGAGATGATCGGTGCCAACGAGCACGCCATCGAGAAGGCCGAAGACCGCATGAAGTTCAAGGACGCGATGACGTCCATCGGCCTGGACAGTGCCAAGAGCGGCGTCGCGCACAGCATGGAAGAAGCGCTGCTGGTGCAGAAGAGCATCGTTGCGCTGATCGGAGGCACGGGCTTCCCGATGGTCATCCGACCCAGCTTCACGATGGGCGGCACGGGCGGCGGCATCGCCTACAACCCCGAAGAGTTCGAAGAGATCTGCAGGCGCGGCCTGGACCTCTCACCCACCAAGGAACTGCTGATCGAGGAAAGCTTGATCGGCTGGAAAGAGTTCGAGATGGAGGTCGTGCGTGACCGCGCCGACAACTGCATCATCGTGTGCAGCATCGAAAACCTCGACCCGATGGGTATCCACACCGGCGACAGCATCACCGTGGCCCCGGCGCAGACGCTCACGGACAAGGAATACCAGGTGATGCGCAACGCCAGCATCGCCATCCTGCGCGAGATCGGCGTCGAAACCGGCGGCAGCAATGTGCAGTTCTCGGTGAACCCGCAGAACGGCCGGCTCATCGTCATCGAGATGAACCCGCGCGTGTCTCGGTCGTCGGCGCTGGCATCGAAGGCCACGGGCTTTCCCATCGCCAAGGTTGCGGCCAAGCTGTCCGTGGGCTACACGCTCGATGAACTGCGCAACGACATCACCGGCGGCGCCACACCAGCGAGCTTCGAGCCGAGCATCGACTACGTCGTGACCAAGATTCCGCGCTTCGCCTTCGAGAAGTTTCCGGCTGCCGACCCGCATCTGACGACGCAGATGAAGAGCGTGGGCGAAGTGATGGCGATCGGCCGCACCTTCCAGGAAAGCTTCCAGAAGGCCCTGCGCGGCCTGGAAACGGGCATTGACGGGCTCACTGAACGCAGCAGCGACCGTGACGAGATCATCGACGAGATCGGCAACGCCGGGCCCGAACGCATCCTGTTCGTGGCTGATGCGTTCCGCATCGGCATGAGCCTGGAAGAGATCTTCGAAGAAACCGCCATCGACCCCTGGTTCCTGGCCCAGATCGAAGAACTGATACAGGTCGAGCAACAACTCCAGGCGCGCACGCTGGACAGCCTGACCGAGCTTGAACTGCGCCACATCAAGCGCAAGGGTTTCAGCGATCGCCGCGTGGCCAAGCTGATGCGCACGAACCAGCATGCCGTGCGCGAGCACCGGCACGCCTTGGGGGTGCGGCCGGTCTACAAGCGGGTGGACACCTGTGCTGCCGAGTTCGCCACGCAGACGGCCTACATGTATTCAACCTACGAAGAAGAGTGCGAGGCCGAGCCCACCACGCGCAAGAAGATCATGGTGCTGGGCGGTGGGCCCAACCGCATCGGGCAGGGCATCGAGTTCGACTACTGTTGCGTGCACGCAGCGCTGGCAATGCGCGAAGACGGCTACGAGACCATCATGGTCAACTGCAACCCCGAGACGGTGTCGACCGACTACGACATCAGCGACCGTCTCTACTTCGAGCCGGTGACGCTGGAAGACGTGCTGGAAATCGTCGCGAAAGAGCAGCCGCTGGGCGTCATCGTGCAGTACGGCGGCCAGACGCCACTGAAGCTGGCGCTCGATCTGGAACGTGCCGGCGTGCCCATCATCGGCACCAGCCCCGACAGTATCGACATGGCCGAAGACCGGGAGCGTTTCCAGAAGCTGCTGCATGAGCTTGGCCTGAAGCAGCCACCCAACCGCACCGCGCGCACCGAAGAGCAGGCGCTGGTGCTGGCGCAGGAGATCGGCTACCCGCTGGTGGTGCGCCCGAGCTACGTGCTGGGCGGCCGCGCGATGGAGATCGTGCACGGCGACAAGGACCTGAACCGCTACATGCGCGAAGCCGTGCAGGTCAGCGAAAAGAGCCCGGTGCTGCTGGACCGCTTCCTGGACGACGCCATCGAGGTCGACGTCGACTGCATCGCCGACACCACCGGCGCGGTGATGATCGGCGCCATCATGGAACACGTCGAAGCCGCCGGCATCCACAGCGGCGACTCGGCCTGCTCGCTGCCGCCCTACACGCTGAGCCAAGCGCTGCAGGACGAGATGCGCCGCCAGGCCACCGTGATGGCCCGCGCGCTGAAAGTGGTGGGACTGATGAACACGCAGTTCGCCGTTCAGGGCGAGGGCGATGACGCGGTGGTCTATGTGCTGGAAGTGAACCCCCGTGCCAGCCGCACCGTGCCTTATGTGAGCAAGGCAACCGGGCAGTCGCTGGCCAAGATCGCGGCACGCTGCATGGCCGGGCAGACGCTGGCCTCGCAGACCAGCGCCGACGGCCGCGCCCCGCGTGAGGTCATTCCCCCGTACTTCAGCATCAAGGAAGCGGTGTTTCCCTTCAACAAGTTCCCCGGCGTGGACCCCATCCTCGGGCCCGAGATGCGCAGCACCGGTGAGGTGATGGGGGTGGGCAGGAGTTTTGGCGAGGCCATGCTGAAGAGTCAGCTCGGCGCAGGTTCGCGTCTTCCCGAGAAGGGCACGGTGGTCATCACCGTGAAGAACAGCGACAAGGCCCGGGCCATCGTCGTGGCGCGTGATCTGGTGGCGCTGGGCTACCAGGTGGTGGCCACCCGGGGCACGGCGGCGGCCTTCACCGACGCCGGGATACCAGTGCGCGTGGTGAACAAGGTCAAGGATGGGCGGCCGCACATTGCCGACATGGTGAAAGCCGGCGAAATTCAGCTCGTCTACACCACGGTGGACGAAACGCGCACGGCAATTGCCGATTCGCGCTACATCCGCACCGCGGCGCTGGCCCACCGCATCACCTACTACACCACCATGGCCGGCGCCGAAGCGGCCACCGAGGCCTTGAAACACCAGGACAGCTTGACGGTGGTCTCGTTGCAGGAGATGCACACGCAATTGCGGGTAGAACTGCACTAGACTCGGAACTTCGTCGTCCGCCGCAGGCTGCCCCACAGGGGGCCCCTGCGGCGGATTCACTTTCGCCTATTGCAAGTGGTTCTCATGGTCACCATCCCCCTCACGCGTCGCGGCGCCGAACTGCTGAAGAGCGAACTGCACCGGCTGAAGTCCGTGGAACGGCATGCCGTGATCCAGGCCATCAGCGAGGCGCGCGCCCAGGGCGATTTGTCCGAAAACGCCGAATACGACGCCGCGAAGGACAAGCAGGGCTTCATCGAGGGCCGCATCAAGGAAATCGAGTCCAAGCTGGCCGCGGCACAGATCATCGAGCCCGGCACGCTGGACGCCGGGGGCAAGGTGGTTTTCGGCACGACGGTCGAGCTAGAAGACGAAGGCAGCGGCGCCAAGGTCACCTACCAGATCGTCGGTGACGATGAGGCGGACCTGAAGCAGGGGCTGGTCTCCATCAGCAGCCCGATCGCGCGCGCGCTCATCGGCAAGGAAGCAGGCGACGTGGCCGAGGTGCAGGCCCCGGGCGGTTTGCGCCGCTGGGAAATCGTGGACGTTCGCTACGTCTGATGCCGCTGCTGCTCGAGCGAACGCGGCTTCTGCTGCCCGGCTTGTGGGCTGGTTGGTTGTTCTGTGTAGCCTTGCTGGCCACGCCGGCGGTGTTTGCCCAGCTCAGCGGCGTAGAGGCTGGCCGCCTGGTAGGGCGCATGCTGGCGCAAGATGCCTACACGAGCCTGGGCCTGGGCGTGGTGCTGCTGACACTTGAACGGCTGGCTGCGCGGAAAGCGGTCCAGGCGGGTCCAGGGCCCCAGTTCAGCATCGGCATGGTGCTGGCTATGGGCGCCTTGTTCTGCACGGTCGCAGGTTACTTCGGCATCCAGCCTTTGATGCCCGCGGCGCGGGCGGGCGAGGGCAGCTTGAGTTTCGGCCAGATCCATGCGGCCAGCGCCGCGTTCTTCGTCCTCAAGGGGCTGCTGGTGCTGGCCCTCGCCTGGCGCGCCACCGCCGGGCCATCGACTACTGCGCCTGCGCCTTCTTCTTGACGCTGGTGACCCGTTTCTTCACGCGCTTGATGTTGCCGCCGGCCGTGACGCGTTCGTTCCCGAAGACCTTGACCTTCTTCACCGTGGCGCGGTGGTTGCCGCTCTTCGAGAAGCTGACCAGTTTCACGGTGCGAGGCCCTGGTTGGCGGTCTTCGCGAGGCGCGCTTTCTTTGGGTGGGATGGGCCGCCACAACACCAGCAGCTTGCCGATGTGCTGAATGGGGGCCGCATTCAACTTGTCGGCCAGCGTGGCCAGCATGGCTTCGCGCACCGGGCGGTCATCGGAGAAGACCCGCACCTTGATGAGTCCGTGCGCGCTCAACGCCGCATCGATTTCCTTTTCGACGCCGGGCGTGAGCCCGTCGCCGCCGATCATGACGACGGGGTCCAGGTGATGGGCTTCGGAGCGGTGCTCCTTGCGTTGGGCAGGGGAAAGCTGAATGGCGGTCATGCCCGTATTATCGAACGCGAATGAAGATAGACAGCAAGAGCAAGAAGATCAACAAGGCGTGGCTGCACGACCACGCCAACGACACCTACGTCAAGCTTGCTCAGCGCGAGGGCTACCGCGCACGCGCTGCCTACAAGCTGAAGGAGATCGACGAGATGCTGCGCCTGTTCCGCCCCGGGCAAGTGGTGGTGGACCTGGGCGCTTCGCCCGGCGCCTGGAGCCAGTACCTGCGCCGCCGCTTCGCCCCGGAAGGCGCAGCGGCAGGTGAGTTGCGCGGCACCATCATCGCGCTGGACGTGCTCGACTTCGAGCCCATCGAAGGCGTGCACTTCATCCAGGGTGACTTCCGCGAGGAAGCCGTGGCTCGACAGCTGCACGACGCGCTCGGCGGCCAGCCGGTGGACGTGGTGGTGTCGGACATGGCGCCCAACCTCTCCGGCATCGAGGTGACCGACACCGCACGCATCGAGCATCTGGTGGAACTGGCCGTCGACTTTGCGGTCCACCATCTGCGACCGGACGGCGCGCTCGTGAGCAAGTGTTTTCACGGCAGCGGCTACAACACCCTGACGACCCTGTTTCGGCACACCTTCCGCACCGTCAAGTCGATCAAGCCCAAGGCCTCGCGCGACAAGTCCTCAGAGACCTTTCTCGTCGGTGTGGGACTGAAAGCCCGCTAACCTGCAGCGCAGTTACGGGGCAAGCCCTCGCAGCCGTGCATCAGACACCCTTTCCACCCTTTTCCCCCTGCAGCACAACGCCTTGCCAGACGTCCTCATACCCTTGACTGCCCTAGAATCATCCCAACATACCGTGGAATGCGCCGGGTCGACTCCGACCCGCCGTGCCGCTGAACTGGAAAAGGAGCCGCGGTGAACAATCAATGGTTTTCGAAGGTCGCCGTGTGGTTGGTGATCGCTTTGGTGCTCTTCACTGTCTTCAAGCAGTTCGACCGCAGCACCACCCAAGGCAACCAGGTCGGCTATTCTGACTTTCTGGAAGAGGTGCGCGCCAAGCGCATCAAGTCAGTGACGCTGCAGGAAAGCCCCGGCGGCGGCACCGAAATCATGGCTGTCACTGCTGACGACAAGCGTCTGCGCAGCACGGCGACCTACCTTGACCGCGGTCTGGTGGGCGACCTCATCTCCAACAACGTCAAGTTCGACGTGCGCCCGCGTGAAGAGCCCAGTCTGCTGATGAGCATCTTGGTCAGCTGGGGTCCGATGCTTCTGCTGATCGGCGTGTGGATCTACTTCATGCGCCAGATGCAGGGTGGCGGCAAGGGTGGTGCTTTCAGCTTCGGCAAGAGCAAGGCGCGCTTGCTGGACGAAGCCAACAACACCACCACCTTCCAGGACGTCGCCGGCTGCGACGAGGCCAAGGAAGAGGTCAAGGAACTGGTCGACTTCCTCAAAGACCCGCAGAAGTTCCAGAAACTTGGCGGACGTATCCCGCGCGGTGTGTTGCTGGTCGGGCCTCCCGGCACCGGCAAGACCCTGCTGGCCAAAGCCATTGCGGGCGAGGCCAAGGTGCCTTTCTTTGCGATCAGCGGCTCTGACTTCGTGGAAATGTTCGTTGGTGTCGGTGCAGCCCGTGTGCGCGACATGTTCGAGCAGGCGAAGAAAAGCTCGCCTTGCATCATCTTCATCGACGAGATCGACGCCGTGGGTCGTCACCGCGGTGCCGGCTTGGGCGGCGGCAACGACGAGCGCGAGCAGACCTTGAACCAGATGCTGGTCGAGATGGATGGCTTCGAGACCAACCTCGGTGTCATCGTGATGGCAGCCACCAACCGGCCTGACATCCTCGACCCTGCGCTGTTGCGTCCGGGCCGCTTCGACCGCCAGGTTTACGTGACACTGCCCGACGTTCGTGGCCGCGAGCAGATCCTCAATGTGCACATGCGCAAGGTGCCGGTGGGGCAGGACATCCGCGCCGACATCCTGGCACGGGGCACGCCGGGCTTCAGCGGTGCCGATCTTGCCAACCTGGTCAACGAGGCGGCGTTGTTCGCCGCACGCCGCAACGGGCGGGTGGTCGAGATGCTCGACTTCGAGAAGGCCAAAGACAAGATCATGATGGGCCCCGAGCGCAAGTCCATGGTCATGCCCGAGGACGAGCGCAAGAACACGGCTTACCACGAGGCTGGCCACGCGCTTGTGGCGCGCCTGATGCCCAAGACCGATCCGGTGCACAAGGTCACGGTCATTCCGCGTGGCCGCGCCTTGGGCGTGACCATGCAGTTGCCGGAGGGTGATCGCTACAGCATGGACAAGGAGCGCATGCTCAGCACCATCAGCGTGCTCTTCGGTGGCCGCATCGCCGAAGAAGTGTTCATGAACCAGATGACTACTGGCGCCAGCAACGATTTTGAGCGCGCAACGTCCATCGCCCGCGACATGGTCACGCGTTACGGCATGACCGACGAGCTCGGTCCGATGGTTTACGCCGAAAACGAGGGTGAAGTGTTCCTGGGCCGCAGCGTGACCAAGACCACCAGCATGTCGGAGGACACGATGCGCAAGGTGGACGGCGTCATCCGCCGCATCATCGACGAGCAGTACACCATTGCCCGCAAGCACATCGAAGACAACAAGGACAAGATGCACTCGATGGCGCAGGCGCTTCTCGAATGGGAAACCATCGATGCCGATCAGATCGACGACATCATGGCCGGCAAGCCCCCCCGCGCCCCCAAGGACTGGACTCCGTCGTCGACCAAGCCGCCTAGCGGGCCTTCTTCCAGCGTTGGCACCGACAGCGCGCCGGCCGCTGCCTGAAGCGGCAGGCATCTCGATACTCAAGCGGGGCTGCGGCCCCGCTTTCCGTTGGGGCCCCGCGTTCATGAGTGCCTACTGGCAGTTCCGGCCGTTCTGGCAGACCACGCGCTTTCGCATCAGCTTGGCGCGGCCGCTGGTGATGGGCATCGTGAATGTCACGCCCGATTCCTTCGCTGATGGTGGTCACCACGACAGCGTGGCGGCGGCACTGGCGCATTGCGAAAAGCTGGTCTTAGAGGGCGCCGACCTCTTGGATGTCGGCGGAGAATCCACCCGGCCCGGCGCGCGCGCACCCGACAGTGACGAAGAGATGGCCCGTGTGCTTCCCGTCATTGCCGAAGCATTGCACCTGGGTGTGCCGCTGTCCGTTGACACCAGCAACCCGGAACTGATGCGGCGCGCCCTGGACCTCGGTGTCGACATCGTCAATGACGTTCGCGCGCTGCAACGGGCGGAAGCCCTGGCCTGCGTGGCGGCGCATCCGGATGCCGGGGTCTGCCTGATGCACATGCGTGGCGAGCCCGACACCATGCACGAGAATGCCGACTACGGCGACGTGGTCACCGAAGTGGCGGCTTTCCTCGTTCAGCGCTTGCGCGTGCTGGAAGCGGCTGGCATTGCTGCAGAACGCGTGGTTCTCGATCCTGGCATCGGCTTTGCGAAGACCCCCGAACACAATGTGGCCCTGCTGAAACGGCAGGCCGAGCTCTGCTGCAGCCTGCCGCGTCCGCTGCTGGTGGGCTGGTCGCGCAAGGGCACGCTGGGCCTCATCACCGGCCGCCCGGTGGGTGAGCGCCTGGCTGCCAGTGTCGCCGCGGCTCTGGTCGCTGTGGACCGAGGCGCAGCCATCGTGCGGGTGCACGACGTGGCCGCGACCGTGGACGCCTTGAAGGTGTGGCAGGCCGTTGCGCCCGCAACCATGGCCACCACTGCACCCAAACCTGCACCCACACAGACCGTCCGCTGAGCAAGTCGAAGCACAAGCGCCCATCGGAGGGTGCGAGCCTGGCCCCGAAGCAGCAGAGAATTCGGCCCCGAAGGAGATGACAAAAATGAGCAGAACGTATTTCGGCACCGACGGCATTCGCGGCACGGTGGGCCAAAGTCCCATCACACCTGATTTCATGCTGCGGCTAGGTCATGCGGTGGGTCAGGTGCTGCGGCGCAACCAGTCCCAATCTGCGGTGTTGATCGGCAAGGACACGCGCATCTCGGGCTACATGCTGGAGTCCTCGCTCGAGGCCGGTTTCGCGTCCGCGGGTGTCGATGTGTTGCTCAGCGGTCCGCTGCCCACGCCTGGGGTGGCCTACCTCACGCGCGCCTTGCGGCTGGACCTGGGCGTGGTCATCAGCGCCTCGCACAACGCCTATGCCGACAACGGGGTCAAGTTCTTTTCGGCGCGTGGCGAGAAGCTGCCCGACGCGTGGGAACTGTCGGTCGAGGCCGAACTGCAGCGCGAGCCGCAATGGGCCGATTCATCCCGCCTGGGCAAGGCGCGCCGTCTGGAAGACGCCAGCGGCCGGTATATCGAGTTCTGCAAGAGCACCGTGCCGCATGCGCTGTCGCTGCGCGGCATGAAGATCGTGGTCGATGCGGCCCACGGTGCCGCTTACCACGTGGCACCCGATGTTTTTCATGAACTCGGCGCCACCGTCGTGAAGATCGGCTGCTCGCCCGACGGCCTGAACATCAACGACGGCTTCGGCGCCACCGCCCCGCAGGCTCTGGTGGCGGCAGTGGCCGAGCACCGTGCAGACTATGGCGTGGCACTGGACGGCGACGCCGACAGGCTGCAGCTGGTGGACGCCCAGGGGCGCCTCTACAACGGCGACGAGTTGCTCTATGTCATCGCCATGGACAGGCTGGCGCAACGCCAGCCTGTGCCCGGCGTGGTGGGCACGCTGATGACCAACGTGGCCATCGAGCAGGCGTTGAAACGCCAAGGTGTGCCTCTGGTGCGCGCCAAAGTCGGCGACCGCTATGTCCTGGAAGAGCTTGCAGCGCGCGGCTGGCAACTCGGCGGTGAAAGCTCGGGTCACCTGCTGGCGCTGGACCGTCACACCACGGGTGATGGCATCATCAGCGCGCTTCAGGTGCTGCAGGCGGTACGCAGCAGCGGCAAGACGCTGGCGGCGCTGCTGGAGGGCGTTTCACTCTTCCCGCAGACGATGATCAACGTGCGCTTGCGTGCCGGCAGCGACTGGAAGACGAACGCGGCCCTGACCGACGCACAGAGCAACGCGCAGCGTGAGTTGGGCGAGGCCGGGCGGGTGTTGATACGCGCATCAGGCACCGAGCCCGTGCTGCGGGTGATGGTCGAAGCCCGCGATGCGGCGCTCGGCCGGCGCTGCGCGGAGCGCATGGCCGAGGCTGCAGCTGCGGGTTGAGCGACTGCCTCAGCGGCGCGGCGGCATCAGCACCTTGTCGATGATGTGCACCACGCCGTTGGTCGCGGCCACGTCAGCCTGCGTCACCACGGCGTCTTCCACAGTCACGAAGGTGCCAGCGCGTGCCACGCCAAGGTTGGCGCCTTGCACCGACTTGACGTTGCCTGTCTTGACGTCGGCAGCCATCACTTTGCCCGGCACCACGTGGTAAGTCAGCACCGAGCGCAGCAGTTCCTTGTTCGCGGCCAGTTCGGCCATGGTCTTCGCCGGCACAGCCTTGAACGCCTCGTCGCTGGGCGCAAACACCGTGAAAGGCCCCGCACCACTCAGGGTCTCGGCCAGGCCAGCTTCGACGATCAACTTGTTCAGGGTCGAAAGCTGCGGCGTGCGGGCCGCAGTCTCGGCAATGGTGGCAGGCGGCGGCGTGGTAGCGCAGCCCACCAGGGCGGCCAGGGCCAGTGCAGCGGGCGTGATGAGCAAGGTTCTGCGGAAGATTGTCATGAGCGGGTGCTCCAATTGAGTGTGAGGGACGATGCGCGAGGCTAGGTGGCATCGATGACCGATTCGTGACGGTGTTGCTGGCGTGTCATCACATTGCAACGCGGCTGCCGGCTGTCACGCTCGTGTCATGGCCGCTCCCTAGAGTGCACGGCGTTGACAACTCCTGCACATACCGAGGTCCACCGATGAATTTTCTCCGCCGTGCCACGCTTGCCGCCGCTGCCACTCTCTTCGTGAGCAGCGCTTTCGCTCAGGACGTGACGGGTGCTGGCGCGTCCTTCCCCGCACCGGTCTACGCCAAGTGGGCCGATGCTTACAACAAGGCCACCGGTGCTCGCATCAACTACCAATCGGTAGGGTCGGGCGCCGGCATCCGCCAGATTCGTGGCAAGACTGTCGACTTCGGTGCCACTGACGCCCCGCTGACCGACGCCGACCTGGTCAAGGACGGGATGATTCAGTTCCCCACCGTCATTGGCGGCGTCGTGCCGGTGGTGAACATCAAGGGCATCGCGCCCGGCCAGTTGCGCATGACCGGGCAGGTTCTGGGCGATATCTATCTGGGCAAGATCACCCGTTGGAACGACCCTGCGCTGGTGGCACTGAACCCCGGCGTTCCGCTGCCGGATGTGGCCATCGCGCCTGTGCGCCGCGCCGACGGCTCGGGCACGACGTTCTTGTTCACGAATTACCTGTCCAAGGTCAACGCCGAGTGGAAGTCCAAGGTCGGCGAGGGCACTGCGGTGAACTGGCCGGTCGGCGCGGGCGGCAAGGGCAACGAAGGTGTATCCGCGTTCACGATGCGACTGCCGAACGCCATAGGCTATGTCGAATACGCCTACGCCAAGCAGAACAAGATGAGCTACGTGCTGATGCGCAACAAGGACGGCAACTTCGTGAAGCCCGACGACACCGCGTTCAAGGAGGCTGCAGCCGGCGCAGATTGGCAAAAGTCATTCTTCCAGGTACTGACGGACCAGCCGGGCAAGAACAGCTGGCCCATCACCGGCGCCACCTTCATCCTCATGCACAAGCTGCAGGACAAGCCGGCGACGGCGACGAACGTTTTGAAATTCTTCGACTGGGCCTACGCCAATGGCGACAAGATGGCCGATGACCTGGACTACGTGCCGCTGCCCCCGGCGGTGAAGGACATGGTTCGCAAGCAGTGGGCTGACAACCTGAAGGACGCTGCCGGCAAGCCCATCGCCTTGAAGTGACGCTGGCCTTCAAGTGACCCTGCCTCCGGGCGGCTCGCCAGCCGCCCGGTTGTCCACTCAGCGGAGGCCCCATGGCCGCTACACTCCCTGCCAGTCCTTATCCCGAAAAGAAAAAGATGGAGCGAGCCTCGCCGCTGGGCGATCCGCCAGGCCGTCGCAGGGTCTGGCCGTGGGCTGACACGGTCTTCTCGCTGCTGGCGCAGGGTGCCGCTTGGATTACCCTTCTGCTGCTGGTGGGCATCATCGTATCGCTCTTCGTTGGCGCGATGCCGGCGATACGCGAGTTCGGTCTCGGCTTTCTCGTTTCCACGGAATGGGACCCGGTCCAGCTGAAGTTTGGCGGGCTGGTGATGATCTACGGCACGCTGATGACGAGCTTCATTGCGCTGGTAATTGCGGTGCCGGTGAGTTTTGGCATCGCCGTCTTCCTCACCGAGCTGTCTCCGGGCTGGCTGAAGCGGCCGCTGGGTGTGGCCATCGAGTTGCTGGCAGCTGTGCCGTCCATCGTCTACGGCATGTGGGGCCTGCTGGTGTTCGGGCCCATCCTGGCCACCTACGTGCAGCAGCCACTGCAGGGTGCCTTCGGCGATGTGCCGGTGCTCGGCGCGCTGTTTTCGGGCCCGCCTGTGGGCATCGGCATCCTCTCGGCCGGCATCATCCTGGCCATCATGATCATTCCCTTCATTGCGGCGGTGATGCGGGATGTCTTCGAGACCACTCCCGCGTTGCTGAAGGAGTCAGCCTACGGCTTGGGGGCCACCACTTGGGAGGTGGTCTCGAAAGTGGTCTTGCCGTACACCAAGAGCGGTGTGGTGGGCGCCACGATGCTCGGCCTGGGTCGTGCCCTGGGCGAAACCATGGCCGTGACGTTCGTCATCGGCAACTTCAACCAGCTGGACAACCTCTCGCTGTTCCAAGCCGCCAACAGCATCACCTCGGCACTGGCCAACGAGTTCGCTGAAGCCAGCGAAGGCCTGCATCAGGCGGCGTTGATCTATCTCGGGCTGGTGCTGTTCTTCATCACGTTCGTGGTGCTGGCGCTGTCCAAGGTTCTGTTGAGCCAG
>Ga0105048_10001654_pt1 | contig 36114 bp, 23 predicted proteins | sample MAT05_FD_78382 | JGI IMG/M metagenome (GOLD analysis project Ga0105048, IMG submission 78382) | Freshwater microbial communities from Lake Fryxell liftoff mats and glacier meltwater in Antarctica - MAT-05 | ecosystem: Environmental > Aquatic > Freshwater > Ice > Liftoff microbial mat | place... | reverse complement strand
CTATTCAATAGAAACATTAACGATAAGCGATAAAATTGGCAACATAAAAAAAGAATACAGTTTTAAAAAAAGGCAGCTAAGGCAATCCGTAGATATTTCTTTTTTACCTGCCGATATTTATACTTTTACTGTGTACGATGGGCATACTTTCCAAACCACCCCTGTAGTAGTGACCAAGTAATTTTTATTGCTGGTAAATAAGCAACTAACAAAATGGAACAGGCCGTGTGTTAAAACAGTCTGTTCCATTTTTTTCATGGAGAAAAGCATTTGTCAACGGGTATATTGTTTAACAATGTTGAAAAATGTGATGCTGTTGACTGGCTGGCGGATTGAAATGCCCGCCCGGCTAACGCCTTTTGGACGGGGAAACCCCGGTGAGGCCCCATCCTTCTTCCCCCTGCAGGAGGAGGAAAAAGCCAGGCTTTTGTGCCGGAGTTGGAATGAAAAGCCGCAAGTGAAGTTCAGGAATGCCTTACTGGTCACAGCCCCAAACAAAAACACAACTCAATTTGATTATCTGGCGCTGATAGAATAAATTTGCGTTCTTTAATAAAATTATCAAAGCAAACCTATAACTACAGCACATGCGACAAATTGCGTTTAGAGAAGCCCTGAGAGAAGCGATGCAGGAAGAAATGAGACGGGACGAAAGGGTATTTTTAATGGGAGAGGAAGTGGCTGAATACAACGGCGCTTACAAAGTGAGCCAGGGTATGCTGGATGAGTTTGGTGAAAAAAGGGTGATTGATACACCGATTGCAGAGCTTGGCTTTACTGCCATCGCTGTGGGGGCTGCTCAAAATGGGTTGAGGCCCATTGTGGAGTTTATGACCTGGAACTTTGCCGTGTTGCCGCTTGACCAGATATTGAATACAGCAAGTAAAATGCTTGCCATGAGTGGAGGCCAGGTAGGTTGCCCCATCGTATTTCGTGGTGCCAATGGCAGTGCCGGCCAGTTGGGCGCCCAGCACTCTACCGCTTTTGAATCGATGTATGCCAATATCCCGGGATTAAAAGTGATCTCTGTAAGCAATCCGTATGATGCCAAAGGCTTATTAAAAAGCGCCATCCGTGATGATGATCCCATTATGTTTATGGAAAGTGAGGTGATGTACGGTGAAAAAGGCGAAGTGCCTGAGGAAGAATATTTGTTGCCGATCGGTAAGGCATTTATAAAAAGAGAAGGCAAAGATGTAACCATTGTTTCTTTTAATAAAATGATGAAAGTGGCGCTGGGAGCTGCAGAGGAACTGGCCAAAGAGGGGATAGAAGCAGAGGTGATTGATTTGGCTACCATCCGCCCGATGGACTGGTTCACAATTTTAGAGAGCGTTAAAAAAACCAACAGGCTGGTGATTGTGGAAGAGCAATGGCCTTTTGCCTCCGTATCGTCTGAAATTACTTACCGCATACAGAAAGAGGGATTCGATTACCTGGATGCTCCTATCCGCAGGATCACTTCGGTGGATGCGCCAATGCACTATGCACCTAATTTAGTAGCCTTGTATTTGCCGGATGTGGCAAGAACAGTGAAGCTGGTGAAAGAAGTGATGTATTTGAAAAAATAAGCTAACAAATTTATTGAGATATCCCGGAGTTTTTGCTTCGGGTTATTTTTTGCAACGGATTACACAGATTTTAACGAATGGCGTTTTATTATCTGTGAAAATTTGTATAATTCCTGGCTACAACAGTTTTTATTTTTGTAGCCTGCTGCAGTGTGGTTTTTAATTTTAGTTTTAGTTCTGGCTCACTGTAATAATATAAAAATAAGCTTATATTAGAATGAGCCTATTCACCATTGACCATCCACTCAACTCTTGCCAGCTTCTTTTGCCCATGCATCTTTCAATGTAACCGTTCTGTTGAATACTATTTTTTCTGGCGTGCTGTCTTTGTCCACGCAGAAATATCCCTTTCTTATAAACTGGTAACTGTTACCAATAGCCGCATTTATCAGTGAGGGCTCCAGGTAGGCGGGCTGTATTATTTGTAATGATTCCGGGTCGATATTGTCTTTAAAATCGCCTGCTTCTTCTGCCGGGTTTTCGGCTTTAAAGAGGCGGTCGTACAGGCGGATCTCTGCTGCCAGGGCATGATGGGCACTTACCCAATGAATGGTACCTTTTACTTTTAATTCGCTGCTGTCTGCACCACTTTTACTTTCGGGTAAATAGCTGCAGTGTATCTCGGAAATGTTACCATCGCTGTCTTTTACAAAATCATCACACTTGATGATGTAAGCGCTTTTTAAACGTACCATCGCTCCCGGTGCCAGCCTGAAATATTTTTTAGCGGGCACTTCCATGAAGTCTTCTTTTTCTATCCACAGTTCTTTGCTGAAAGGAACTGCCCTGCTGCCATAGGTTTCATCCGGACCGTTCTCACTGATCAATTCTTCCGATATGCCGTCTGGGTAGTTGGTAATAATTAATTTTACAGGATCCAGCACGCCCATTACCCGCATGGCTTTTTTATTCAGATCTTCCCGTACACAAAATTCAAGCAGGCTGAAGTCGATCAGGTTTTCCCTTTTTGCAACGCCTATTTTTTCGCAAAAGTTGCGGATACTTTCTGCAGTAAAGCCGCGGCGCCGCATGCCGCTGATGGTGGGCATCCTTGGGTCGTCCCATCCTGTTACATGATTGTCATTCACCAGTTCCAGCAATTTGCGTTTACTCATTACTGTATAGGTCATGTTCAACCTGGCAAATTCATATTGCTTCGACGGGAAGATCTCTAATTTTCCGATCAGCCAGTCGTACAGTTCCCGGTGAGGAATAAATTCAAGCGTGCAAATACTGTGGGTGATCTTTTCAATGCTGTCGCTCTGGCCATGGGCAAAATCATACATCGGGTAAATGCACCAGGCATCACCGGTTCGGTGGTGATGGGCATGCTTGATACGGTAAATGATGGGGTCTCTCATGTGCATATTGTTGGCCGCCATATCTATTTTTGCCCGCAATACTTTTTCACCATCGCTGTATTTACCAGCTTTCATTTCTGCAAATAAGCGAAGGTTATCTTCGATGCTTCTTGTTCTGTATTCGCTGTCTTTGCCAGGTTGTGTTGGGCTGCCTTTCAATGTTGCAATTTCTTCTGCTGTTGAATCATCCACATACGCCAGGCCTTTATTGATCAGCGATACAGCCAGTTGGTACAATTCGTCAAAATAATCACTCGCATATAATTCATTGGCCCAGTTAAAGCCCAGCCATTGCACATCTTCTTTGATGCTGTCCACATACTCCGTCTCTTCTTTGGTTGGATTGGTATCATCAAAACGCAGGTTGGTCTTACCGCCATATTTATTGCCCAGTCCAAAATTAAGGCAGATACTTTTTGCATGACCGATATGCAGGTATCCATTTGGTTCGGGAGGAAAACGGGTAAGGATGCTCGTATATTTCCCACTCTTCAGATCATCTTCAATTATCTCTTCAATAAAATTCAGGCTCTTTTCTTCAGTCATTTTTTTTGGGTTGTGGGGCAAATTTACAAAATCTGTACCGTGTATTGGTTTATGTTTTTAAACAGGGTTGATGACTGGCTAACAGGTTTTATGTACTTTCAGTAAAGATTCCACTTTGTAATTAATTAAACCATGATGCGTCGTTTTTTTAAACGGATATTAACCAAACCTGTTACCTGGCTGGCAAACAAATTTAGTAGCAGGCCCAACCTGCAAAGGGTGCTAACTGCACTCACTAAATTATATAAGGACAGTTTGGAAAACCCCGGAAAAAAGGGACTGGTAATTGATACCAATGTTGCCGGAGCCCGATTTATCATTTTCAGCGACCAGCACAAAGGTGCTAAAAATGGCAGTGATGATTTTGCCTTTGCCGAACCCACCTACATGTCAGCACTGGAATATTATTTGCAGCAGCATTACCATTTCATTTCCCTGGGCGATGAGGAAGAGTTGTGGGAAAACCTGGTAGGCCCGGTGAAGGAGAAAAATAAAGCCAGTATTGAACTGCAAAAGAAATTTTTGCTGCAAAGCCGTTACACAAAGGTTTTTGGTAACCACGATATTTTCTGGAACAACGATCCCTTTGCAGGCCTGCAACTGAAAAGCATGTATGACCAGGATGTGAAAATTTATGAAGCTGTATTACTCAGGATTGCCATGGGCGAAAAGGTGCTTCCCATTTTTCTTACCCACGGTCACCAGGGCGATGGACAAAGTGACGCCAATCCTTTCAGTGCCTGGTTTGTGGGCCGGGTATGGGCGCCGTTGCAGTGTTATTTGGGTATCAATCTCAATGTACCATCAGCCAATGATCATTTAAAAACAGCACATAATCTTTTTATGTACCAGTGGAGCAAAGATGATAATCACCCGGTGTTAATTACCGGCCATACCCACCAGCCCGTGTTTGCGTCTTTTACCCAACTGGAAAGGTTGTATCGGAAATATGAAACGGCCACCACCGCAAATGATGAACTGACCATAGCAGCTTTGAAAAAGCAAATCCGTTTTCAGCAGAATGAGTATGATTATGTGTTAGGTAACTATGCTAAAATGAAGCCGTACTATTTTAACAGCGGCTGTTGTTGTTTTAGTGATGGTGATATTACAGGTATCGAAATAGTAGATGGATTCATCCGGTTGATTAAATGGCAAACTAAAACGGGCCTGGCTGAAAGGGTTTTATTGGAAGAGATGGAATTGGGGGAATTGTTGCAGGCTGTATAATGTACAGGACCACATAAACTGCTGCGAGGCCTGGCAGCAGTGCTTCCACATGCGAACTGATCATTTAATTCTGCTGCATTTTTTTCATTTCTTCCAGTACCAAAATTATCTTATCCAGCTTCTCTGTCTCCAGCTTATTGAGGTGTCTTTGGAGCGCTTCAATTTCCAGTTTGGCTTCAAAGTTAGTCCGGTAATCTTCCTGTGCCTGTATCCTGTCCCGCTGGCTCTGCCTGTTTTGCGACATCATGATAATGGGGGCGGCATAGGCTGCCTGCGTAGAAAAAATAAGGTTGAGCAGGATAAAAGGGTAGGCGTCCAAGTGATAAATGAAACCGATTACATTCAGCGCCATCCAGATCACTACAAAAATAGATTGAATGATGATAAACCGCCAGGAGCCCATACCATGGGCCACAGCGTCTGCAATTCTATCACTGACCTGTTAAAGTATCTTCATGCTTTTTATGCCAGGTTGGAGATTCCATTGTTGTTTTTTTTACAAGGGTGTAAGTAAGTTATTAAGAAAACAAAAAAATGCCTTTGCAAATTTATTACAAAGGCATCCAGGAAAGTATTTTAAATGTTCAGGCTGTATTTCCCATCTTACGAAGGAATGCGGCATGAGATGCAATGGCTGTCCTCATCTTTGGAAACTCAATGTATTTAATGTTGAAATCAGCACATGTTTGTTTGATGATTTTGCTGATAGCAGGGTAGTGGATATGTGATATTCTTGGAAACAGGTGGTGTTCGATTTGGAAATTTAAACCACCCACCAACCAGGAGATCAGTTTGTTTTTGGTGGCAAAATTAGCGGTGGTTTGCACCTGGTGAATTGCCCATTCGTTTTCAATTTTGTTGGTATCACCATCCGGTACCGGGAAGGCAGTTTCTTCAACTGTGTGTGCCAGTTGAAAAACGATGCTGATGATAAAACCGGTAACCATGCTGGCAATTAAAAAACCTACTATCCATTTTAAAAAACCTACTTTAATAATTGGGATCACGATAAACAGTATGGCATAGCCGACTTTGGCACCCCAAAAACCAATATGCTCTTTTACACTCAGTTTTTTAATAGGTACAGAACCGATGCGCTTCTTAAAGTACTTTTGATAGTCTGTGAGGAATACCCAGATAATATGCAGTAATGTGTAGAGAAACCAAACATAATAATGTTGAAAACGGTGAATCTTATAACGTTTCTGAGTGGTACACATTCTCAGGTAAGGTTTGATTTCAATATCATCGTCCACGCCATCGATATTAGTGTACGTGTGGTGAATGATATTGTGTTTCTGTCCCCACATGATATGACTTGCACCCAGTAAATTCACCGATATTGCTGCCAGTTTATTTAATGATTTGCTTTTGCTGAAACTGCCGTGTCCACCGTCGTGCATTACATTAAACCCGATGGCTGCAGTAAAACCTCCTATTAATACACACTCGATAGCTGCCCATAAATTGGACGGTGTATAGTAAACTAAATGCACATACAATGCAATGTAGGCAGCGAAGAAAAGAACCGCTTTAAAATATAAGCTGAAATTGCCGGTAGATGACTTTTTCTTTTCCTCAAAATACTGATTGACGCGTCTTTTTAATTCCTGCTGAAAGTTGCTGGATGATTGAATAAATTTGGGAGTTGCCATTATTGGATGATAAGTTTATTTTCAGGCGGCAAGGTACTAAATTATGCTGTAAATCAAAGCGTTTTGTTATACCCATTCTCAGGTTAGGTTGGCTATCAGTGCGTTGAAACTGTTAAATCCAATCATTTTCTTGCTGATGAACCCTTCTGCATACTGCACGCCTATCATTTTGCCCATCATCTTGCCCCGGTAGACAATGCTGTCTAAAAAATCGGGTGTAGAAATATAGGTTGCCGGTTCATCATGGTTGGGGTTGTAAAATTGCGTACCGTAGGCCTGGATAGCTTCAATCTTTTTGTCCATCACCGCGGAAATATCAATTACAAAATCAGGCTCCAGGTACCTGTCCTGTATGTAGTTGAAAACATATTTGGGTTTCCATCGTTCCTGCGGCTGCCCATTGTAGAACGTTTCTATTTTGCGCAAACCAGATAAAAAAGTAGCGTCTTCTACCAGTTGGGCACTGCGGGCATGGTCGGGATGGCGGTCTTCGGGAGCATTGCACAAAATTATTTCAGGTTGGTATTTCCTGATGGCAACAATTACTTTCCGTTTGTTGATCTCATCATTTTGGAAAAATCCGTCGGCCATTGCCAGGTTCTCCCGTACATCCAACTGCAAAATTTTTGCGGCGGCGGCAGCTTCCTGTTGCCTTATTGCTGCGCTGCCCCTGGTACCCAGCTCCCCTTGTGTAAGGTCAATAGCACCTGTTTTTTTTCCGGTTAATTTTTCTGCCAACAGTACACCGGCGCAGGAAAGTTCAATGTCGTCGGGGTGTACGCCGAAGGCGAGCAGGTCGAGTTTCATGATAAGGTTTGAAAGGTTTAAATCGTTTAAGAGGTTTAAGGTTTGGTGTGTGATGTCTCCCGTTAATCGGATTGCAAAGATATGTCTAAGCCAGGCAACATTTTTTTAAGAGCGGGCAATTCAAATACAGGCTTAAATTATATAAACTTTAAACGTCTTAAACCCTAAACGTTTCTTCAACTCCTGTACCCATACATCCGCTCCACTTCCTTTACAATTTTTTCCATCTCGGCTTCATCGCCGTTTTTGTCGTAGGGCTGTTTGAGGTTGCTGCCAAAAAAGAAGGCAACCGTTTGATAGAGCCGGGCAATAGCTCCCCCCTTATATTCTTTGATGATCTCGTAGCAATTATTGCCCGTTTCCCGGTTAATGAGTTTCATTAAAACTTTACCCTGGTAAACGGATAAGTTCATCAGGGGGTCGGCAAATTCTTTCTTTAGGTCTTTTTCCCTGCTTTTAATGATCATTTTTCTTTCTTCCTTTTTGGAAACAGTGAGCAGGTGTGTATTAATGTCGTTCATTACGAAGCCCGCTTTTTTTGCATAGGGAAAGGTTACATAAATGGCGTTGCGTAATCTTGTCCACTCTGCACGCCGGTTTGCCTGCAGCCTGCTTTCCCTGCTAAAGCGGTAAACGTAAGGAAGTGTTTTGGCCTCAATGGTGTCTCCCATATAAATTACAGCACTGGAAACAATGGTATCAGTTGCACCCTGTTGTGCAACCGTGTGGTTGGTTGTTGCGGATAACAAACCAATAATGATAAGGGTGAAAATATTTTTATATAATAAATTAAGGCGCATTGCTCCGGTAAATTTACAATTTCTCTTTTTACAAACGTGTTTTGGCTGTTAAAGGTTTTAAAATTGAGATACTCATGATAAGAGCCTGGTGCCGGCAATATTGCTGCATTGTGAAGAGTGAAAAATAGTTGGCCGTAAAATTGCCCGGGGTATGCGGTAAAAGTGTGCGCCCCCCAGGCATTCAGCCATGAAAAGCGACTGCCCGCTACATAAATTTTATTATTGCATTCGATGATCGGTTTTCTTTAATGTTTCAATGGCCGCTTTTTTATCATGCCGCCTTTTGTGTCTTTTACACTATTCATTACAACAAAAGAATTGGGGTCAATTTTTTGTATTTCGATGTTGAGTTTGTTTAACTCCAGCCGGGTGATCACCGTGTATATAATATCTGTTTCCTTGGTTTCACCCTGCTTGCCAAAGCCACGCTTACCGTTGTATACAGTAACGCCCCTGCCTAATTTATTGATGATCATTTCCCGGATCTCTTCATAGTGCGACGAGATAATGGTTACGCCGATGTATTCTTCTATGCCTTCCACGATAAAGTCGAGGGTTTTGGAAGCAGCGAGGTAAGTGATCATTGAATAAAGGGCTATTTCTACAGAAAGAAAATAAGCAGCGGCCGAAAAAACAAATACATTGATCAGGATGATGATGTCGCCGATGGTAGCAGCAAACTTACGGCTTAAATAAATAGCCAGTACCTCCGTTCCGTCTATCACAGCACCACCCCGCACTGCCATCCCGATACCTGCCCCGAGAAAGAAGCCACCGAAAACAGCCACCAGTAAATTGTCGTTGGTAACGTTGGAAAAATGTACCGTGGCCACACAAAGTGCCAGTCCTGATATTGCCAACGCCGTTTTAATGGCAAAATTCCTTCCCATCACTTTGTATGCAAGAATAATGAAAGGGATGTTGACGGTTATGATCAGGATTGGTAAAGGGATTTTGGTGATACTGGAAATAAGTAACGAAATGCCGGTAGCACCGCCGTCAATAAAATGATTGGTTAACAGGAAGCCTTTGAAACCAAAAGCTGCAGAAAAAATACCTGCTGTTATCAAAAAGAAATCCTTTACATACCGCACCAGCGATAGTTTTAACTCCCTGAAACCTTTGGCTAATTGATATTTGGAATATTCTGTTTGTCCATCCAGATCAACTCCCTGCTGACGAAGTATTGCATTGACAACGAATTTAGTCCAATATTTATTCATCAATTATTTTTTTGTAATATCAATTCATTTAAAATTAGCCAATTGTGCCTAAAAAGCCAAATACAAAAGCGGGAGTTAATTGCTGCTGAATCGTAGCGTTCAAAAATAGCAGATGGGCCAGAATTCTATTTGCCGGATAGCTGGTCGAGGTCCACGGCTTTTTTCAACAATTGTACAATTGCGCTTTCATCAATGTCCTCTGCCGTGTAAAATATCTTATAAAAAATTTGTTTGTTGCTCCCATGCTCAAGGTATTTGCCCGCATCTTTTAATTTATTGCCATACCAAAATCCGAGCAGTACGCCTTCTTTAATGCCGCCCCTTGGAACAGCGGCCGGCCAGATGATGCAGATGCCTTTGTTGCCATAAAAGAAAGGTACATTGTAAGATATTTTTTCTTTGCAGGCAGGGGGTAAATTTTCGAGTATTATTTGCCTTAGCACATCCGTGATGATCCTTTGCTCATCAGGAAGGATTTCAAATAAATGAAGGAGCGATTTTATTTTTATGTTGCCAGTGGGTTTCATCTTCCTGTTGAATGAGTGTTCTTAAGTTCCCATCCAATAAATGCGATGGGATGTCTTTAATCCTCCAGCCTGGCAATGGTGTAGGCATGCCATTCCTTTGAAGTTAGCGTATTCAGTAACCCAATCAATAATTTATCAAGCCCCGGAAATAAATGCAACGTATCAATTGGTATATTTTGTTTTGCAGGTTACATGAATGTGCTGTAAATTAGCCGCCTTAAAAATACTTAATTGATTTGGCAAGCTCTTTCATTTTTTGAACCAGCTTCAACACCTGTAAATTGTATTGGTATCATTTATTCAGTTGCCAGATGCTGTAGTTTAGCAATAGGGCGAAACTTACCCAGGCAATATAAGGGGCCAGTAACCAGGCAGCCGTTTTATTAATTTTGGCAAACGAAATAATTGTGAGCAGGATGAAAATCCACAGGAGCACCATTTCTGCTAATGCCCATCCCACCGCATGTTGCCGGAAAAAAATAATCGACCACCCCGAATTTAATATAAGTTGAATTACAAAAAATGAAATGGCCGTTGACCTTGCTGTAGTATTGCTGCCAGCTTTCCACACTAAATACAATGCAACACCCATCAACACGTACAGGGTTGTCCATACCGGTCCAAAGATTGAATTGGGCGGGTTCCACGCCGGCTTACTGATTGTTTGGTACCAACCGTTCACACCTGGTATTGTGAAGTAACTCCCAAAGGCACCGATGCCTAAGGGCACTGCTATGGAAATAAATAATTTAAGCGTATTGTTCATGAAGGAATAATGACTGGATGAAATATTTGTTCAAAAATAAGGCTAAGTTGCTGCCGCCATCTTATTTATTGCAGGCAAGAAAGCTAAAAAAATCGCAGGTGTAAATATTTTTTACCCCAAACCCCAACTTTAGAATAATTTAGCCGGTATAATAATGAGTGAACAGGTAATGGAAATACGAACAGTGCAGGTAATGCGGTATATAACACCCCTTAGAGAAGGCGGTTCATTGCCGGCCATTGCTGAAGCCGATGACGGATTTTTGTACGTAATAAAATTTCGTGGGGCAGGACAAGGCACCAAGGCCCTGATAGCAGATCTGCTCGGCGCTGAGATAGCCCGTGCTGCAGGATTGAAAGTGCCTGAACTGGTATTTGCTGAACTGGACGAAGCATTTGGAAGAACGGAACCTGACGAAGAAATACAGGACCTGCTGCGTGCCAGCGAAGGACTGAACCTGGGCGTCCATTTTTTATCGGGCGCAATTACCTACGATCCGGCAGTAAGCAAAATTGATGCAGCCCTTGCTTCCACCATCGTGTGGCTGGATGCATTTTTAACGAATGTGGACCGTACTGCCCGTAATACCAATATGCTGGTATGGCAAAAAGAACTTTGGCTGATTGATCATGGTGCAGCTTTATTTTTTCATCACAGTTGGGAAAACTGGGAGGAACAGTCTGTTAAGCCCTTTGTACTGATAAAAGACCATGTACTGCTGCCACAGGCAACCGAACTGGAAAGGATTGACAGGGTAATGAAAGAAAAAATCACTCCCCCAAAAATACGGGCCATAGTTGCGTTGATACCGGATTGCTGGCTGGAGCACAATGACGACAACGCCGTAACCGCAGCAGCGAAAAGAGAAGTGTACTGTAATTTTTTAATCAACAGGCTTAACCAGTCTGCTATTTTTGTAAACGAAGCCAGGCATGCAATCGAACCACTTATTTGAATATGCTGTCATCAGGATTGTACCAAAGGTAGAACGGGAAGAATTCCTGAATGTGGGTGTTATTCTCTATTGCAGGAAGCCTGCTTTTTTGCATACAAAGATCACGCTCAACGAAACCCGCCTGCTTGCTATGTATCCTGAAATTGATTGGCAGGAGATCCGGTCTCACCTGCGGGCATTTGAACAAATATGCAGCGGTGATCCAATGGCCGGGCCCATTGCGGCATTGGATGCAGCCGCCCGTTTTCGCTGGCTAACGGCAAGGCGTAGTACCATGTTACAAACCTCCGTTGTGCACCCGGGATTGTGCAAAGAACCGGTGGATACACTAACTCATTTATACCAGCAATTGGTTAGCTGTTGAGCAATTTTTGTAACATTATTTTTGTGCCGCCCTGCTATGTTATGAACGGGAGTTTATTCCTGACCTCGCCGAAAGACCTTATTTTGCCTGTTTGGACAATTTGTCTTTTATCTCCATCTCAACACCAAACATAAATTTCTCCTCTTCCGCATCAATGGCTTTTTTTACAGCAGCGGGTGGGTATGCTATCACATTTCCTTTTTCATGGATCACTGCATAGCCGGTGCCGTTAGCATCTGTAACAACGATCCATTTCATTTGGTAATGATCCACCAGCCATTGCCCAAAGGCAGCCCCGAGCGAATTGATAACAAAGTCTGTGTCACTTTTTGTTAATGCAGTGTCTGCCATCCAGGCTGTAAATACTTCATCCAGCACAATGGGCATTAGTTCTTTATTCTTTGGTATCAGCTTTTTCCAGTATTCATTTTTTAATTCGCTGGCATTGCGCAGGTTGGTTGTAAGCCAGCTCTTTTCCTTTATTCCAAAATCCACTCTTTGCTGCTGCTCCTTTGCTGTTTCGGCAGATTCGGTCGATACGGCTTCCCTTGTTTTTACTGTGTCTTTTTGATAGTCAGCAGCCGGAACCTGGCCGGATTTTTCTACAGTAACCTCCTGGTTATTGCAGCCTGTAAACAAAAAAAGACCGAAGCTTATTTGAAGTAAGGTTCTCATTTTTGATCAATTATGTATTCACGAAAATACAAATTAAACTTCCCCGCAATGTTTACTTTATCAAAAGGTTATCCGGGCTGCAACTGCAGTGGCGCCATATAATATGCTGTAAACCCCAACGGTGGCAATTTGCAGACCTGCATCCGGAAACATATATAATTTATTCACCTGCAATTACATATTAAAAAGTAGTTGTAGTAAAAATTTCTTTCAGCGTAGTCTTGAAAAAAGAAAAATCCAACTATCTTTAATGTCTAAACAATGAGGCCGTTGCTTTTACGTTAAACCCAATATCAAGAGGCAAAAAACTTTTTGACATCCTGATCTTAACCTGACAGCAATGCTTTTTAATTCTTTTCACTTTCTTTTCTTCTTTATTGCAGTAACCTGCATTTATTTTGCTTTACCCCACAATAAGCGCTGGATATGGTTGCTGGGTGCAAGCTGCTATTTCTACATGGCCTTTGTGCCGATCTACATACTGATACTCGGCTTTACAATTGTGGTGGATTATTTTGCCGGCATCTTCATTGAAAATGCAACGGGCAGGCGGCGAAAATTATACCTGGTTTACAGTTTAATTGCAAATATTGGTACGCTTTGCGTTTTTAAGTATTTCAATTTCCTCAATGAAAATTTTTCTTTTTTAATGCAGGGTTTTGGGTTAACCAACCCTATTCCATACCTGTCTATATTGCTGCCTATCGGCCTGTCTTTCCATACGTTTCAGGCAATGAGTTACACGATTGAAGTGTACCGCGGTAAACAAAAAGCAGAACGCCATTTCGGCCTGTACGCATTGTATGTAATGTTTTATCCCCAACTGGTGGCTGGCCCTATTGAACGGCCACAGAATTTATTGCAACAGTTCCGGGAAAAGCACCATTTTGACAGCAGCCGCGTATTTGACGGTTTGAAAATGATCACCTGGGGCTTATTTAAGAAGCTGGTGATTGCCGACAGGCTGGGTATTTACGTGGACGGCGCCTATAATTATTATACGCATCAGAGTGGTATGGCTTTAATTTTGGCAACCATATTTTTTTCATTCCAGGTGTACTGTGATTTTTCCGCCTATTCAGATATTGCAATTGGTAGTGCTAAAGTGATGGGGTTTGATCTGATGACAAATTTTAAACGGCCCATTTTTGCAAGAAACACGGCTGAGTTCTGGAAACGATGGCACATTTCCTTATCAACCTGGTTCAAAGACTATTTATATTTCCCCTTAGGTGGCAATAGGGTGGGTGTGCCCCGGATGTACCTGAACCTGATGATCGTTTTTTTGATCAGCGGGCTTTGGCATGGTGCCAACTGGACCTTTGTGATATGGGGGGCCATCAATGGCTTTTACCTGGTATTTGCCCTCATCACAAAAAAAATAAGGGAGCGTTGGTGGAACCTCACCGGCATTGATAAAAAGCCAGTACTCAATACAGCGATCCAGATTGTCGTCACGTTTACACTGATCGGCTTTTCACGGGTTTTCTTCCGGAGCGAAAATGTTGGACAGGCATGGACCATAATAAAAAAAATGTTTTCGTTTGATGGCTCCATTTTTAATGAAAGCGCCACCATGATCGTATATTCTTTTTTTGCGATCGCATTTTTGGTGATGGTAGAGTTTCGCCGGGAATTTTTTTCAAGCCGTTTCACTTTGTCTTACCATAAAGTCTTTTGGGTGCGCAATGCCTATTATGCATTGCTGGTAATTTTAATATTGGTGATGGGCGTGTATGATGGCGGACAATTCATTTATTTTCAGTTTTAAAATAATTACCTGGAATGAAAAAAATATTTCACGGCAACAGTGTTAAAACCTTTTTACTGAAGTTGCTGATTTTTGCCGTTACCGTGGCCGGTGCTGATATCATCGTGGGTAGAATCCTGGAGAGATCCTATTTCAGCCAGCGGCATGGATACGACTATCTTTCCACGCACACCATACAAAATACTACAGCGCCAGTGTTGTTCTTCGGGTCATCAAGGGCAGTTAATATTTTCAATCCTGCAGTGGCGGAAAAAGAATTTAACCTGCCATGCTTTAATGCAGGCAGGGAGGGCCAGTCTGTTTTTTATCATTACGCCGTGCTAAAATCGGTGTTGAAAAGGTATAAGCCTAAAATAGTAGTCCTAAGTTTTGATGCCGGGGATTTTGCAAACGGCAGGGACGATTATGACCGCATTTCCACCCTGTTGCCGTACTATGAAAAAAATCCTGAAATAGCGGCCGTCATTAATTTAAAAGGGCCGTTTGAAAAAATAAAAACAATTTCTAATATTTATCCCTACAATTCTTTGGTTCTGCCAATATTAAGTACAACATTGCGAAAGGATGATAAGTATAAAGACATAGCCGGCCATATCCCTCTTAAACGAAAGTTCAATGGCCCGTTGCATACAATGGATTTTACAAAAATGAGTGTACTGGATACCAATAAAATAAATGTGTACCGCAACTTCATCAGCGACTGTAAAGATGCAAATATTGAATTGCATATTGTTTGCCCCCCGTACCTGGTAAATAGTATTGGAACAGATGCATCTACAAGTGTGGCCAAAAAAATTGCCAGTGCGTACCAGGTTAATTTTTTCGATCATTCAGCAGATTCATTTTATACAAGCCAGCCGGCGTTGTTTGCAGATTTCAGGCATTTGAATGAAAAGGGTGCGGAGCTGTTTACGGAAGCGGTTGCCGAAAAAATAAGCCAGCAGTAATTCATCGCTTGTTCTATCCTATTCTCCATCCACAATAGCTCCGTAATTGATCAGCAATTCCTCACCGGTTGAAAGATCCCTGAGTGTTTCAAAATCTTCCCCGTCATTGATAGAAAAAATATTGGGTTCGTCAGCATGGTTTAAAAAATTTACCAGGTCCATTACCTTAAAGCCATAGTCTGGTACAAAATAATTTTCATCATCATACAGGCAGTAGTTTTCAATCAGGTCGATGGCGTGCTGCGGCAACAGTGCCACTTCTTTTCTACTCACGGGTATCCATTCCCCAATGCCTTTTGAAAACAAGCCCCGCTGGCCTTTTGGGATATCAACAAGCGCAAACACACCAATGCCATGCAGGAGGGAAGGCTTTATCATTACATAAGTATGCTGGCTTAGTTCCTTGAGCAGTTGTTCTTTGGTCATGCTGATTTTATAAAGGTTGCAAGATATTGAAAGAAGCGGCTGACTTCTACAATATGCTTGATATTTACCCGTTGGCGGAGTTGTTTTTCAATGGGCCGAAAAGACCAGGAGGGTTGTTATGTTAGAAGTAGAAACAGGGGGTAATACGGTGGATTAGCTCCGTAGGATCGATATGTTTTTTACATTTCGATCCTATGAAGCTGTAAAAATAACTCCGCCAACGGATTGATATTATTGCAAACTAACAGCAGGCGGTACAATTATTTTTTGTCAATGTACCAATAGCAACTATACTTGCAGCCGGGTATACTTTTATTGAAACCAACGGACGCCATACATGATCACATTTTTTGAGGCTGCACTGCAGCAAATCTCTATACATAAAGTGGGCAACAAACAACTGGAGGAGCCAATAACACTGAGCGAAAAGCCACTGCCTGTTGAGGATGAAGTGCTGGGGGATTTGCTGATGCAGTACTTCCTGCAGCCCTTTGAAAAGGTAAATGAAACATACCGGCTGCACCACTCCACAGGTAACCTGCAGTTGAATGAAGTATATCATTTTGCAACAAAGATTTTTGAAGATAATGGTCTGTTCCATCAAAGCAGCCAGCAACTGGCCAAACTGTTGTATGAAAAATCAAGTCATCCAAAAATAAAGAGCGGGGAATTGTATGTAGTGTATTTTTCTAACCTGCAGGTAGAAGGCGAATTGCAGGAAGCGCTTGGTATTTTTAAGTCAGAGCAAAAGGAACCTTACCTGACTGTATCGCAGGAGGAGACAGCCTTTACGCTGCAGTACCAGCAGGAAGCCATCAATATAAAAAAATTAGATAAAGGCTGTATTATCATTAACAAAGAAAAGGAGCAAGGCTATAAAGTTGCAGTAATTGATAATACCAACCGGAGTGAAGCCCTGTATTGGATGGATGAATTTTTACAATTGAAAGTGCGGAACGATAATTATAACCAGACCAGCAACCTGTTGAGTGTGTACAAAACTTTTGTGACAGATAAAATTGAAGCGGAATTTGATATTTCGAAGGCAGATAAAATAGATATGCTTAACCGCTCCATTAATTATTTTAAGCAGAAGGACCATTTTAATATGGATGAATTTTCCAACGAAGTGATCGGCAGTGAGGATGGCATCGCGTTGTTTAAAGATTATAAACAGCAATATGAGCAGGGCCTCGATTTTTCGATGGAAGACTCATTTGCAATATCCGGCACCGCAGTAAAAAAGCAGGCGAGGGTGTACAAAAGGGTATTGAAACTCGACCGCAACTTTCACATCTACATTCATGGTGACAAAGACTTATTAGAAAAGGGTTTTGATAAGGAACGCAACATGAACTATTACAAAGTTTATTTTAAGGAGGAGCAGTAGCGGGTGCTTTTCTGTATATAACGCTGTATTGATATTTAATATTTTTTTCAATGGTAATCATACCAGGTATTTAACTGGCACTGTACCAAATCAGCCAGCAGGTAATAACTATAATGAGCAATACAACGATCCATTTATACCTTTCCCAGGTTTCTTTTTTCCGCATTTGCTGCAGCGTACTATCGATCAATGCCTGGCTTCTTTCGCCTGGCCCGGAAAGCTTTGACAACCTGATGGTAAGCAATATTGCTTTTTCTGTTTGTAAAAATTGTATGGGCTTCAGCAGGGTAACAACGATCTGCTGATTAATTTCCGGTTCGTTAAACTGTAACAGTTTGTCAATGGTTGCATCATTGAGTAAACTGTCCATGTATTGAAACAGGCTGTCCCTGTTCATCCTGAACACATCCAGCGTAGAACTGTATTTTTCAAATTCAATTGCCTGTTTCAAAACATTGACCGGCGTAATCGCCTGTTGTGTATTTTTATTGCCGGTAGCTTTATGGTACCAGCGCTGCTGCAGGTAGTTATCCTTTTTTACAGGGTTGGTCAGTGTTTCGTAGGCTTCTTTTATTTCATTGAAAAAAGCAGTGGAATAGGGGTCATCGTTATTTTTATCGGGGTGGTATTGATGCGCAAGTTTGCGGTAGGCCTTTTTTATTTCCTGCAGGTCAGCAGTGGGTTCCAGTTGTAATGTCTTATAATAATCTTTCAGATGCATTCAAAAGCGAAGATACGGCATCATAATATCCACCCATGTTCCACAACTGCATCGTATTACTTAAAAGTGCGTAATTTCACTTCCACAAAACAGGGATTACCACGGATGAATGAAAAACTGCAACTGTTAGGCGCTGCTTTAGACGGCGAATTTTTTTTTGATAATACCATGCGGCTGTTGTATGCCACCGATGCGTCTGCCTACCGGGAAATGCCATTGGCAGTTGCTATTCCTAAAACGGTGGCGGATATAAAAAAACTGATCAGTTTTGCCCGGGCGGAGAAAACATCTTTGATACCCCGCACTGCCGGTACCTCTTTGGCGGGCCAGGTGGTGGGCAATGGCATTGTGGTGGATGTGAGTAAAAATTTTACGCAGATCATAGAACTTAACAGGGAAGAAAGATGGGTTCGTGTACAGCCCGGCGTTATCAGGGATGAACTGAATTTTTTCCTGCGGCCGCATGGCCTGTTCTTTGGCCCGGAAACGTCTACCGCCAACAGGGCTATGATGGGCGGCATGGTGGGCAACAACAGTTGCGGCAGTAACTCGGTGGTATATGGCAGCACCCGGGAACATTTGCTGGAAGTGAAAGCATTGCTGAGTGACGGGAGTGAAGCCATTTTTTCATCGCTTGATATTGATGGTTTTCATGACAAATGCGAAGGCGATACGTTAGAAGCCACTATTTACAGAACAGTAAGAAGCATGCTGAGTGACCACCAAAATCAGCAGGAGATAAGGACGCATTTTCCCAAGCCTTCTGTAGAAAGACGAAACACCGGGTATGCCGTTGATGTGCTGCTGGAGACTGCCCCATTTACGGCAGGCAAAGAAGATTTTAACTTCTGTAAACTGATTGCAGGTTCGGAAGGTACTCTGGCTTTTATCACCGAAATAAAATTGCATGTAAATGAGGTGCCGCCGAAGGAAACCGGTTTGCTATGTATTCATTTCAACAGCATTGATGAATCGCTGAGGGCCAATATCATCGCCATGCAGTTTAAACCCAGCGCCAGCGAACTGATCGATCATTATATTTTAGAATGCACAAAAGATAACATTGAGCAAAGTAAGAACCGCTTTTTTGTGAAGGGAGACCCGGGAGCTATTTTGGTAGTGGAATTTTGCCGGGATACAAGAGAAGAAATTACAAGCATTGCCTCCGAAGTGGAAATTGCGATGCGTTCTGCCGAACTGGGGTATCACTTTCCGTTACTGTTTGGTGAAGACAGCAGAAAGATATGGACATTGCGCAAGGCCGGACTTGGTTTGCTTAGCAATCTTCCCGGCGATGAAAAAGCAGTACCGGTAATTGAAGATACTGCAGTGGATGTAAACGACCTGCCTGCCTATATTGCGGAATTCAACCGGATATTACACAAGTATCATTTGAATGCGGTTCACTATGCACATGCAGGCAGTGGAGAGATTCACCTGCGGCCAATTATCAATTTAAAAACAGTGGAAGGCAATCAACTGTTCAGGATCATCGCAGAAGAAATTGCCACCCTCGTGAAAAAATTCAATGGCTCACTCAGCGGCGAACATGGCGATGGAAGGCTGAGAGGTGAATTCATTCCGCAGATGGTGGGTGAAAAGAATTACCAGCTTCTGAAGAAGATTAAGTACACCTGGGACCCGGAGAATATTTTTAATCCGCACAAAATAGTTGATACCCCTTCCATGAATTCGATGCTGCGCTACAAACCTGGGCAACAAACACCAAAGTTCAATACCATTTTCCGCTATAAAAACCAGGACGTACTGCAACATGCTGAGCAATGCAACGGCAGTGGCGATTGCCGCAAGACGGAATTGAGCGGTGGTACAATGTGCCCCAGTTACATGGCTACTAAAAATGAAAAAGATACCACCAGGGCAAGGGCAAATATTTTAAGGGAGTTCCTCACCAACTCGGATAAGCTGAACCGTTTTGATCATAAAGAAATTTATGAAGTGATGGACCTCTGCCTGAGCTGCAAAGCCTGTAAAAGCGAGTGCCCGAGCAATGTGGATGTGGCTAAATTGAAAGCAGAATTTTTGCAGCAATATTATGATGCCAATGGAGTTCCTTTCAGAAGTAAGCTGATTGCCAATTTCAGCAAGAGTGCAAAGCTGGGTGCAATCGCACCGGGTATTTATAATTTCATGATGACGAATCCGGCAATCAGTAACCGGATTAAAAAGATGAGCGGTTTTGCAGTGGAAAGGAGCATGCCGGCGATGTATAAAACTACATTGGAGAAATGGTTTAAAAAGCGCCCCCATCCCCTAAAGGGGGGCAAGGGTAGAGTCAACCTTTTTTGCGATGAATTTACCAACTACAACGATACAGAAATTGGCATTAAGGCAATTACACTGTTAGAAAAGCTGGGTTACGAAGTGATTATTCCAACACACATTGAAAGTGGCCGGGCATGGTTGAGTAAAGGTTTATTGAGAGAAGCAAAAAAGATCGCCAATAAAAATATTTCATTGCTTAAAGAATTGGTAACTGCTGATATGCCGCTGATCGGTATTGAACCAAGCGCCATCCTTACCTTCAGGGATGAGTATGTTGACCTTGCAGACGATGAAAATTTTGCAGCGGCTAAAGCACTGGCAAAAAATGTTTTCCTGATTGATGAATTTATTGCGTCAGAAATAGATAAGGGCACTATCAGTAAGGAATTGTTTACCAAAGAAAAAAAACTTATCAAACTGCATGGGCATTGCCAGCAAAAATCCCTGTCGTCGGTAGCGCCTTCTGTAAAACTATTGTCATTGCCGCAAAATTATACTGTGGAAACAATCCCTTCCGGTTGCTGTGGCATGGCCGGTTCTTTCGGTTATGAAAAGGAGCATTATGAATTATCCATGAAAATAGGCGAGCTGGTATTATTCCCTACTGTAAGGAAACAGCCGCAGGAAGTGATCATTGCTGCACCCGGCACCAGTTGCCGCCACCAGGTAAAAGATGGCACCGGCAGAAAAGCCCTTCACCCGGTGGAAATTTTGTATGAAGCATTGCTTTGATAAAGGCATCTGGTATCGATTTAAAAGAATGGCCTGTTAGGACCCTGTAAAACGGTATAAAAAACGTAACTTCATACCGTAATTGTTCCTTTTCAATATCCGCTTTAAAAATCCCCTAAAACCGGGATGCCGTAACCCGCTACTGTTCCATAATTTTCCATCCTGATTTTCTGATACCTGTGTAATCTGCTTTTGAACGTTACTTTGAAAGAATATATCAAACAATAATTACAAAATCTACACTTATGGCTTACTTTATGCGCTCGCTGTTGGCTTCAGGATTATTTTTTATAACGGTTCAAGCCGTTGCTCAGCCCTCACTTGCAAAAATGCAGCAAAAGCTAGCTTCGGAAAAGCAAAACACTTCACAATCATTTTATAAGTTTGAACTAAATGGTAAAATGCCCACCCAGGCCGGCATCTTCTTTTCACCGGATATGGCAGTGCAAAAGACGAACCTCCAGGCATGGCTGGCAGATAAATTGGCGCTGCGGCAGGGCGTAGACGCTTTCAGGCAAATACAGCCAACAGCAGCATATGCCGGAACGCAAATAAGCAAACTGCAGCAATATTATAAAGGAATTAAAATAGAGCATGGTGTTATATCAGAAGTGGACAGGGCTGATAAAGTAGTGCTGCTGCAGATGGAATTTTACCCGGTACCCGATAATTTACCCACCGTTCCAATCTTAAGTGAATCGGCGGCTTTACAAAAAGCCATCAGCTATAGCGGTGCAGAAAAATATGTGTGGGATCACAATCCTAACCACAACCCGGATTGGAATTTACCCCATGGAGAACTGGTGATTGTGGAAGATATGTTTCAGGGAGGAGGAAAAATGTGCCTTGCGTACAAATTCAATGTGTATGCACTGAAGCCTGAAAGCAGGCAATTGATTTATGTAGATGTTATTACCGGCAAGGTAGTGTTTAAAGATGCTGTAATTAAAAACTGTCATCACCCCGAACGAAAATTTGCGGGTAGTAGTAATACAAATGCACCTGGAGCCGTTCCGGACTTTAATAGTTTTAAGTATAATCCCAATCTATTTTCCGGCTTTGGTAATCGCAATTCCAGTTCTGTTAACAACAATGCTTTTGGTGTGGCAGATACCCGCTACTCAGGGCAGCGAACACTTTTTACTTCTCCAAACGGTTTTGGCGAATACGAGTTGAATGCAAACGCAATTGGTGACAATACTTTTGTCACCACCCTTAATTGCCTTAACCAGCCAGATGTTACCCTGGCATCACCGGTAAAGGATAACGACAATGTTTGGACAAGTGCAGAATTCCCCAATAATATCAACATGGCGCTGGATGCACACTGGGGAATGGAAAAAACAGTGGAGTACTGGTGGAAAGTACATGGCAGAAAAAGTTACGATAATACTAACGGTAATGTTTATGCCTACACATTTTACCGTTCAGATTTCAACACATTGTATGACAATGCTAAATGGGATGGCAATGCGTTTTTTTTTGGTGAAGGAGGCTATGCTCCCGATAACCACAAGCCATGGACACCCATTGACCTGGTGGCGCATGAATTTGGCCACGCCGTATGTGAGCACACAGCCAATCTTGTTTATGAAAGAGAATCGGGGGCGTTAAACGAAGGCTTCAGTGATATCTGGGGTGCCTGTTTAAAAAATTTTATTGCAGATACCATTCTGCCATTGGTAAAAAAACAATGGGTTATTGGAGATGAAATTGCTTACGGAACAGATATAGGTTTACGGTCAATGGAAAATCCATTGTTAAAGCAGGATCCTGATACTTACCTTGACAAACCAAGAAAATGGGAAGAGGCAAGTGTTTCCGGGTGTCCCATTCCAACAGGCGGCCCTGGTGGAAATGATAATTGCGGAGTGCATACCAACAGTGGTGTGTTAAATAAGTGGTTTTACCTGCTCACCAATGGGGGCACAGGCTTAAATGGGAACTATTTTTTATTTACAGTTGATCCTTTTGGGTTTGCTAAAACTGAAAAAATTGCTTTTTACACCGAACAAATATTAACCCCCAATTCAGGCTTTGAAGCTGCAAGGATTGCTTCGCAAAATGCAGTGCTCATTTTGGCATCCGTTCCTAATACCCTGGGCATAACAGCATCCGATACCATCAACCTGAAAAAAGCATGGCAGGCAGTGGGCGTGATCAATGACACGGTGTTTAAAAAAAGCAACACGCCTGTATTTGAAACAGATACTTTTACCACGGTCGGGATTGGAAAGTATGGTGCCATTTGGGCGGGCACCAGTAATAAAGGGATGTATCGCTACAATGGCAAGGGATGGGAAAAAGCACCGAACCTCACAAACCACAATATCTCCGATATCAAAGCAGATTTTGAGGGCCGCTTATGGGTTGCCCAGTTTGGAAGAACTGGTGCCCAGGCGATAGGTGGCGGGTTAAGTTGTTACCCTGATTCTGCCTTTGCCTCCTACAAATACTATTCGGTCGGCAATGGTACTTCCACTTCAGGTGAGGGCCTGCCAACCCGTAACATACGTTCACTCTATATCAATAACAGGCTGATCTTCGATACATTCAAACGGGTATGGGCAGCCGCTTTTGCTGATCTTGAAATTGGTAATTCAAGGCCCGGTGCAGTTGTAAGGGGCAACCCCAATGAAACAACTTTTGATTTTAATTACAAGGAGTTTAAAAAAATTACCAGGGGTGTTAACCAGAACTTTGGGTTTTGCCAAACCATCGGCGGAAGCGATACGGAAGTTTGGGTATTTGCATCCAATAACAGTTCCACCGGAGGCAACCAACTGCTGCGTTATAATGTTGTTGATACTTCATTTATAGGTTTTGTTGACAACACTAATTCTACCCTGCCGTTGAATTTTAATGCCAAGTCCATCTATTACGACAGTGTAGGAAAAAGATGGTGGGTTGGTATGTTATCAGGTGGCGTGTATGTTTACAATACACTGGCTCCCGGATGGTTGCAAGTTAATTTCAGTAATATCTTTCCTTCGGGTACCATCGTTAACAACAATGCCATTACAGGCGACACAAAGGGCAATATCTATATTGGTACCAGCAAAGGACTTATTTATTTTGGCAGCAGCAGTTCTTCCGCAGTACTCAACCCGCTTGATTCTACCCTTTATACCAAATACAATTTGAGCAACGGGTTTATTGCTGACAATGTAAAATCCATTGCAGTAGATTACCGGGCTTCCAGGATCATCGTTGCCACTGATAGCGGTATAGCATTCAAGTACAGTTTGTGCAAAGAGTGCATTAATAAATTGCCGGTATATTCAGTCGCTGCAGGCAACTGGAACAATCCTGCCTGCTGGCCCGATGGTAGATTGCCCGAAGAAAATGATGTAGTTATTATAAGGCATCCAATTGTGATTACTCAAAATACAAATGTTAAGTCGCTACGGGTAATACCACCGGGTAGCATCACCGTAAACAGTGGTGTGCAATTTAATGTACAAGGGGTAAAATATGAAACGGAAGGCTGGTGATGCCGGCTGTTTTTGAACCCGGGATATGATTGAAAGATAAAACAGGGCTGAATTGGAAAAAACAGGTGATGATTGCATTTTTTAAATTATTTAGTAAGAAATAAAATAGGTTTTCATGATGAGTAAAAATAAATTTTACAAATGCTTTGTATGGTTGCTTTTGTCTTGTTCATCTGCGTTTGCACAGCCATCTCTTGAAAAAATGCAACGAAAGCTGGCTGCTGAAAAGCAAAATACAGCCCAGTCATTTTACAAATTTGAACTCAACAGTAAGATCAAAACCCAGGCTGGCATATTGTTATCACCTGATATGGCAGTACAAAAAAACAACCTGCTCCCCTGGCTAGCTGACAAGTTAGCATTACGCCAGGGTGCAGACGCTTTTATGCAAAAGGAGGGGTCCACCGATTACGCAGGCACACAGGTGAGTAAGCTGCAGCAGTATTACAAAGGGATAAAAGTGGAGCATGGCGTGATCTCTGAAGCGGATATAAACAACAAAGTGCGGCTGCTGCAAATGGAATTTTATCCCATACCTGAAAATTTAATAACAGTACCGGTATTAAATGAAGACGCTGCTTTACAAAAAGCCATGCAGTTTGTGGGTGCACAAAAATATGTGTGGCAAGGCTATACCGGCGATGATGCAGATCATGAAAAACCAGCCGGCGAACTGGTGATTGTGGAAGATATATTTAACGACCTGGGGAAAATGTGCCTTGCTTATAAGTTCAATGTATTTGCAGCACAACCCATGAGCAGGCAATATGTTTATGTAAATGTATTGAATGGAAAAATTGTATTTACGGATGCCATTATTAAACACCTGGCCAATGACAGAAACAATTTTTCGAGCCAGCCTAATGCTGGTGCCCGGAGTAAAAAAGAAAAAGATCAGCAGGGGCAGTTTTTAAAACTTCCTGATTTAAAAAGCAACAAAGGATCAGTTGCAGGATGGTCAGCTAAAGGTACTGCTAATGATTTTGCTTCTGCAGATACAAGATACAGCGGCCAGGTATTTATGGCGACTGATTCTGTTGGCCCGGGCAATTACCGTTTATTTGAAACTGCTGTTGGCAACAATACCAGTATTCACACTTTTAATGCCCAAAACAATAAATTCCCTTTTCCTGCCAATTCTGTCATTGAATTTAGTGATAATGATAATAACTGGACAGCAGCAGAATATAATTTGGGTACCAACAATGCAATGCTGGATGCTCACTGGGGAGCAGAGCAGGTAATCGACTACTGGTGGACCGTACATGGCAGAAAAAGCTACGATAATAATGACGGGCAAATGATCAATGTTTGCCATTACAACATAAATTATGACAATGCTTTCTGGAATGGTACAGCCATGTTTTATGGTGACGGTTCTGGTGTGGCAGGTTTTGATGCAGTGGTAGCATTGGATATAACAGCACACGAAATAGGCCATGCAGTTTGTCAAAAAACCTGCAACCTGGTATACCAAAGGGAGTCGGGTGCCCTTAATGAGGCGTTAAGCGATATCTGGGGTGCCTGTGTGGACAATTATATACAACCCACAATTGCTCCACTAAAGAAAAAGCCTTTCCAGATCGCAGATGAGATAATGCTGAATGGCCGTCCTGCGTTAAGAGATATGGCAAACCCCCGTTCTGAGGGTCAGCCTGATACTTATAAGGATGTTGCACATTTCTGGAGAGATGCCACAATTGAAGGATGCCCCCGGCCCATAGACTCAGTCAATGATGATTGCCGGGTGCACAGGAACAGCGGTGTGCTGAACAAATGGTTTTACCTTATTACAGAAGGTGATACAGGAACCAACGGTAACGGGTTTTTCTACGACGTAGATTCGATGGGCTTTGCCAAAACAGAAAAGATAGCGTATTACACCGAGATGATACTTACCCCTAATTCTGGTTACGAAGCCGCAAGGATAGCTTCCTTAAATGCGGTAGTTATGTTGGCGGCATCTCCCAATGGTGTTGGGATCACGGCAGCAGATACGGTCAATATAATCAAAGCATGGAAAGCAGTAGGGGTAATGAGTGACAGTATTTACAATATTGCCAATACCCCGATTTTTGCCAGCAACGATTTTAAAAGTATCGGCGTAGGGAAATATGGTAGTATATGGGCAGGCACTGCTAATAATGGCTTGTATAAGTATGATGGTAAAACATGGCAAAAAGCACCAGTGCTTATCAATCATAATATCGCAGATATAAAAACAGACTGGAACGGCGGTATCTGGATCGGCCAGTACGGAAGAACCGGAGCACAGGCAATAACAGGAGGGATAGATTATTTTCCGGATTCAAGTTTTACCAATACCCGCCACTGGGGCTCCTTTGAAGGGATACCCACAAGAAATGTAAGATCCATTTTTATTAATAATGATACCAGCTTAACCGTTGACCCCACACTTACCAAACTAGATACTTTCAAAAGGGTATGGTGTGCGGCAATGTCAGACATTACTGCAGGTGTATCCCGTCCGGGATATGTTGCAAGGGGCAGGCAATTGGGTGCCAGCATTGATACGCCCTTTAAAAAAATAGCGCTGGGAACAGATATCAACAATGGACTCGTGCAAACAATTGGAGGTTATGACAAAGAAGTATGGGCTTTTGCGCCTAATAATTTTGGCCATAGCCAGCTGTTACGTTACAAAACAATTGATACTTCTTTTATTGGTTACGTTGATGAAACAAACTCAACATTGCCGGGTGGCTTTACGGCAAAAGCGATTTATTTTGATACGGTAGGTAAAAAATGGTGGATCGGAATGCAGTCAGGCGGCGTATATATTTATGATATTGTAAACCCCGGCTGGAAGCAGATCAATTTCCCAACCATTTTTCCCGTTGGTACAATTGTAAATAACAATGCTATCACCGGCGACCGGAAGGGAAATATTTATATCGGTACCACCAATGGCTATGTGTTTTTTGGTTCCCCTAATTCCTCAGTCGTATTAAATCCGGATAGTCTTAATCAATATAAAAGATATACAACTGCGGAAGGGCTCCCTTCAAATAATGTGAAGGCTATTGCAATGGATTACAGGGCAGCAAGGATATTGCTGGCTACAGAAAATGGTATTGCCTTCAGGTATTTATTGTGCAAAGAGTGTGTCAATTCGGGGCCTGTATATTCTGCTTTCCCTGGCAACTGGAACAACCCTTTAACATGGATTTCCGGTGAAGTACCGGGGCTTAATGCAAATGTGATCGTAAGGCATGATGTGACAGTTACACAAGACGCTAACTGTAATACAATAACGGTGGAAAGACAAGGAAAAATTACTGTTAATGCAGGAGTTATATTAAATGTGGAAGGTATCAATTATATAGCCACCGGAAGGAGATGATTATTTTGCGTACTACATCAAAATAGGTATTGGCAAAGCCGCAGCTTTTTGCCAGCTTTAGCAGAATAAATTACAGTTTATGAAATTGCTAAAATCTACACCAGTTTTTTTATTGCTTGGATTAAGTACCGGGGCATTTGCACAGCCTTCTTTATCAAAAATGAAACTGCAAATAGATAATGAAGAATTGCAGCAGCCCAAAGGCAGGAGCATGAAAATTATAAACAGCACACAGGCTGGTATTTTGTTTAAAAACAATACGGAACTGGTGCAAACGAATGTCATCACATGGCTATCTCAAAAATTGCTGCTTCGTCAAAATGAAGATCAACTGGTGGATGAGAACAGGGATGTTGTAACAGGAGATAATTATGCAGTAAAAAAAATACATCAATATTATAAAGGGATAAAAGTTGAGCATGGGATGATCAATGTTACTGCCCGAAATGGAAAGATCGGCATGATACAATTGGAATATTATTCAGTACCAAATGGGTTTAATACCCGGCCTCTTTTATCGGAGCAGCAGGCATTTGATAAAGCCACCGCTTTTATCGGTGCAAAGGAATATGCATGGGGCGATGGCACCGATACTACGGATGAAGACAGAAGAAAACCCCGTGGCGAACTGGTGATCGTACAAACCTACCTCAATGAAAATGGTGATGTGTGCCTGGCATACAAATTTAATATCTATGCAATAAATCCATTGCACCGGAGCTATGTTTTTGTAAATGCAATGGATGGCAGGATCATACTGGATGATCCCATTATTAAACACGCAAAAAGCAGGTCGGAGGCTTACACCGCGGATGAAGTAACACGATCCATTCCAAAAAATGAAAACGACTACATTACAAAAGCAGAAAACCGTCAATCGCCTTTATGGGTAGATGAGCCGATCAATAATGCAGCGGGCAGTGCCGATACAAGGTACAATGGAAGGAGGCAAATACTGGCCGACCATTATTCCCCGGTAGCTCCCCAGCCCTACAGGTTAAGAGCTCTGCGGAATAACCACAATATTATTGTGCTAAACTATCAGCGCCACAATCATCATACAAATATCTTTCCCAGTTATGAAGCTACGGCGATAGATTTTACTGATAATAATAATGACTGGACTGCTGCCGAGTACCACAATGCAAATATGGATGATGGCGCAATAGATGTGATGGATAATATGATATGGGTAAGTGATTACTGGAAAGGTATCCATGACCGTAATAGCTGGAACAATGCCAACGGGGATGTAATTAATTTTGTACATATCTATCAAGATAACAAGCCTTATGATAATGCTTACTGGAATGGAAAAAATATGCATTTCGGCGATGGCAACGGTAAGCCCGAAGGCAATTCGCAAAGAGATCCCGTTGCAACTTCACTGGATGATTGTGCACACGAACTGGCCCACGGGGTAAATTCCAGTACGGCCAATCTTCTTTACCGTTGGGAGTCAGGGGCAATGAATGAGGCGTTCAGTGATATTTGGGCAGCCTGTATAACCAATTATGCCAAAGCGCAGGATCCTTCAATCTCGGGTGAATCAACCTGGCGTTTATTTGAAAAATCAAACAGGCCAGATTCTACCATACCAGGCCTCCGTGATATGAAAAATCCGCTTATTTTTAGTCAGCCAAGCACCTATCATTCCCGGTTCTGGGAGGATGGGGATTTTGTATCATGCCATGCACCAGATCAAGGTGCTGTAGCAAGTCTTTACAATGATATGTGTGGGGTACATACCAACAGTGGTGTGTTGAATAAATGGTTTTATCTTATCACTGATGGAGAAGCAGGCACCAACACCAAGAACAAAACCTATAATATTACGGGGCTGGGCTTTGCTGTTTCGCAGCGCATCGCTTACCTGATGCAACTCAACCTTACGCCCAATGCAGGTTATGCCAATGCCATGACGGTGTCATTAAATGTAACTGCCACAGCTTACGGATATGGCTCCACGCAATACAATACAGTAAAAAGTGCATGGGCAGCAGTGGGGGTGGATACCAGCAACGTGTACAATATGGCCAACACACCGGTATTTACCACCAACAATTTTACCTGCATTACTGCGGCATTGGATGGGTATGTATTTGCCGGTACAAATTACAGCGGTTACTATCAGTTTGACGGAACGGACTGGACAAAGCGAACTGAACTGACTGATGTACGTTTCAACGATATGAAAACAGATAATATAGAGGGGCATGTGTGGATGGCGCAATCCGGCAGGCAGGGTACAACTGGCGGCGGAAGCAGTATCGGCGGCGGGGTTAGTTTGCTTAAATATCCGTACGAAGCAATAACGCCGCTTTTATATACCGTTGATCCAACGCTGCATGTACCTTCCCGGAATGCCAGGTGTATGTATGTTGACAATGTCAGGCTGACAGATGCTGTAAATCCTAAGGTCTGGGTGGCTACGACAGCTTATATTACCAGCAGTGCCTCTACCAGCGGAATGCTGGGCGTTGGCCTTCATACCAACGTACCCGAATTTTCAAAGGTAAACGAAGGTATTTATGTCGGCTTAAATACTGTCGGCTGTTTGACTGTAGGGGGCAACAGAAAAGAAATATGGACTTTTGTACAGGCCAACAATGGTATCAATCAATTACTGGTGTACAATGCAGAAACCAATGCGCTGATAACCACTTATGATCATAATTCGGTGCCCATCATTCCCTCAGGTTTTGTTGCTAGGGCAATTTACGGAGATAATTTTGGCAGGATATGGATTGGCCTTGCATTCGGTGGGGTATTGATTTATGATGAAAGCAAACGCTGGCACCTGGTTAATTTTCCTGCTATTTTTCCTTCCGGTGTATCAGTAAATTACAATGCTATAACAGGAAGCATTCATGGCGATGTGTACATCGGCACTACCATGGGAATGGCATATTTTGATGCCGGTGGTGGCTGGGCGATCAGACTGGATGATTCATTGTATTACCGGCTTTACAAAAAAAGTAATGGTTTGGTGTCGGACAATATCAATGCCATTGCTTATGATGAGGAACGGTTTAAATTATGGGTGGCTTCAGACAGCGGAATTGTAGCGTGGGATCCTCCTTGTATCGGCGGCTATCAAAATTGCTTTGCCTCACCGGGAACAAAAGGCGTATATGCTGCATCGAGTAAAAGTGGCAACTGGAGTGATAGTACCGTGTGGGACTCTCGTCAGGTGCCGGATTCTAATACTGTTGTTGTAATTAAGGATACCATTACGGTTGATATTAATGGACAATGCCAATCGTTAACAGTAACCAACCCCGGCAATCTAAAAGTAAATACTGGCAAGGACCTTAAAATTTTTGCAGAAAAAGAGATAATAAATACCAATACTGAACAACGGCGGCGAAGGCGGCGACGATAAACTATTGTCCATTTTAAATAACAAACAATATTAATATTGTTTAATTTAGTTAATGGGTTATGTCCCTATGAAATAAAATGACAGCTTATAAACAAATATCACTAAAACGTACAATGATCCCAAAACGGTGTGCTGGATTTGTAGTTGGTTTATTGTTATGCTGTATTCATCAATTTTCTTATGCCCAAACCACCCCCAACTTCACCATCAACCAAACCAGCGGCTGTGTACCTTTGAGTGGTGTAAATTTTACAGATGCATCGACCGGTGGAACCGTTACTAACAGGGCCTGGGACCTGGGTAATGGAACTATCATCCCAAACGGTGCTGCCATTGTGGGTACTAACTATCTTACAGCACAAAAATTTTATGTAACACTCACGGCTACCTTTTCAAACGGCGATATCAAAACAAAAAAAGACAGCATCATCGTTCATCCCAAACCAACCGTTGATTTTGTTGTAAACGACACGGCAGGCTGCATACCCCACACTGCAAACTTTACGGATTTGTCCACCACCGCCACCGGAACAATTAATAACTGGACATGGGATTTTGGTGCAGGTGGAAACACGATACGGAATCCTTCTTTCATTTACAACAATCCCGGGCTGTATAATATTTCCCTCATAGTAAAAAACAGTTGGGGGTGCGAAAGTGATGCCGCCACTAAATTCCAGTATGTGCATGTGTGGAACAGACCCACCGCATCCTTTACGCCCAACACTACCTTCAGTTGTGATGATACCGCAACCATATTTTTCGCTAACACCACCACAAATGGAAGTCCTGCCAATGTCTGTAAATGGTATTTCGGCGATGGTGACAGCAGCAGCCTGAAGAGCCCGGCTCATTTTTATGCAGCACCTGGAAGTTATACGGTAACAATGACTGCAAGGGTAGGGAATAATTGCAGTTCTTCCATCACAGGAACTGTTTACATTGGAAAATCGACGCCAGCGTTTTTAATTTCCCCGGATACTGTTTGTGTAAATACGTCCACCCAGTTTACAGGCACGGGTACGCCTGCACCTTATTATGTAAAATGGATATTCAGTGATAATGGAGCGCAACAATTTTATTCACCCACCAATCATACGTTCAATACACCGGGAGACTATACGGTTTCGTTAATTGCCTTCACTTTGCAGGGTTGTACCGATACCATTAACAGGCAAATTCATGTAAAATATGGTGCAGGGCTGCTGCCATTTTTTATTACCGCACCGGATACCGTTTGTGCCAACAGTGCCACGTTGTTTGAAGGCAGCGCTGCACCAACGCCTGACAGGGTGCAATGGTTTTTTAGTGATAACAATGCGTTGCAGAACAACAGCCCTACTACGCATGCCTTCACCACTCCAGGCAACTATACTATTTTATTGATTGCATACAATGCGGCAGGTTGTGCTGATACGGCTGCTGCAAAGGCGATCACGGTAAAGAGTGGCCCTGTTGTAAATTTTACACCTGACAAAGTGGATGGCTGCGGAACACCCTTCACGGTTACCTTTACCAATACAACGTATCCCAATGCTGACCTGCGGTTTACCTGGAATTTTGGCGATAATTCACCTCCTGTAATTACAACGGATACATTGCCTGTGCCATATACCTACACCAGCTTTGGCAACTTTACAGTAACACTAATGGCAACCGATACTATAGCAGGATGTGTAAGCAATCCCAGGACATTCAGTTTTATCAGGAACTACCAGCCCTCGGTAAATTTTACTTATGTGCCCCCGGATGGCTGCCGGCCGTTACCGGTGAAGTTTACGGGACAGGTGGGCAACCTCATTGTACCCATTCAGTATTATGTGTGGGATTATGGGGATGGCAAAATTGATTCTATCAGTTCTACCAATATTGCCAACCATGTTTATACGGCCGGCGGAGTATTTGGTGCCACGCTCACCATTGTTACCGCAGAATGCACTTTCACGTCCATCGCAAAATTTGTAACAGTAATTGATATTTGCGATGATGATGGAAGTGGCGGCGGTGGTGGCGGAGGTGGCGGTGGCGGCGGTGGTGGTGGGGGATGTGGTGGTTTTGGCCTCGGGAAAACCTGCGCTGATAAATACACGGTAACTTTTACCGATACGGTCAGTAACGCTGTTGTGCAGAGCTGGGATTTTGGAGATGGCTCACCGCTGTTGAATACAGGGATATTAAATCCGGTAACCCATACCTATGCTCCGCCACAAAAAGTGTATGTGGTAACTGTATTACGGCTGGATACGTTGACGAACCAAATTGATACCGGGAAAAAACGCGTGATCATCATTGATGAAAAAGCAAACTTCAACCCGGATAAAACTGATATCTGCACCAACGGGCTGGTAAATTTTTATCCTTTTGGAATGGATTCCTCCAAAATAAAAACCTATACCTGGGATTTTGGCGACAGCACCGGAAGATTTGTGATAGACAACCTTACTTATTTCAATAATTTTGGCCTCTGGCTGAAAGGTAATATAAGCCATACTTATATCGATACCGGTTTGTACTATGTAAAATTGATAGTGGAAGATAAACTGGGCTGTTCAGATTCCATCTATTATCCTTTACCAATCAGTGTCAGGGGGCCGATAGCTAATTTTATTCCTGATATCCAGTTGAGCTGCCTGGTGCCATTGAAAGTTATTTATACGGATTCATCTGTACAAAATGGCATCATCCCCATCATCGACTGGCGATGGACCTTGGGTAATGGTTCACCGGTCATCAACTCCACACTGGATACAGCGGTGAGCAGTTTATACACTGCCAATACTTATAATGTAAACCTGCGGGTCACTGATTCTATTGGCTGCTTTTCAACTATTACAAAGCAGGTAGTTGTACCGTTGGTAACCTCAGGGCCGCAGGCTGGTTTTTTTGCCCCGGATACTACCAGCTGTTTATCAAACAAAAATTTTGTTTTTACTGATACCTCTGTTCAAAGCGCCAATGTACCCATTGTAAACTGGCAATGGAATTTTGGCAACAGTACCACACTCAATACGGATACCGATTCGGCGATCAATAAAATATACAGCGGTACAGCCTATTATAATTTTTACACCGTGTCACTTACCATCACCGATTCATTTGGCTGCACTTCCACTATTACCAAACCGAACTATATAAAAATTTATCAGCCCAAAGCAGATTTCTTCAGCTATGATACGCTGAAGTGTGGTGCCTTCAATGTGTTCCTGTATAATTACGCCCAGGCGTACAATGCTAACTACACCTGGTACTATGGTGATGGTACTTCCTCAACAGGGTATTATGGCTCCCATACCTATGCCGCCGAAGGAAACTATAATATAAAAATGGTGGTACAGGATGAGAACGGCTGCATGGACAGCATTACAAGAACTTCCTACATTAAATTGGTTCACCCGGAAGCGAATTTTCGCATCGGCGATACCAGCAGGTGTGCACCAACGGCAATCACTTTTACCGACAGCTCTTCTTATACAAGCAGTTGGGAATGGGATTTTGGTGATGGCGGTACCGGCAGCACAGACCAAAATCCATCGCCGCATATTTATGCATTGCCTGGTTTTTATAAGGTAACACTCAGGGTAAAAGGGCTGAATAATTGTGTAGACAGCATTTCAAAAATAATAAGGGTTCGTGGACCTATCGCAACGTTGACTGCCAATACAGGTGATGGCTGCAAACCATATAGCATTGCCATGAGTGTACGCGGCAGCTTCATAAAAACCTATGCCTGGGATTATGGTGATGGTACCCCGGTAACACCCAATATCACAGATTCTACTGTTGCCCATACTTATTTTAATGCAGGCCGCTATTTACCAAATGTGATACTTACCAGCCCGGAGGGCTGCCCTTTTACGCTGAAGGCAACCGATACCGTATTTGTTGATTCGGTAAGGGCAAGATTTAGTTTTGGGCCAAATAAATTCTGCGATAGCGGGTATGTAAATTTTACAGACCAGAGTGTTGCCCCATTCTTTTCTGCTATCCGGTACAAATGGTATTTTGGAGATGGAAAAACTGATACCACCAATGCTCCGCCACCACACCTGTACAACGTACCGGGTAGTTATACCGTAAAACTGGTTGTTACCTCTAAGTATGGTTGTGTAGATTCTTTCACGGTAGCCAATGCGGTTCGTATTTATGCAAGCCCCACGGCAATCATCAGGGGCGTTAACACTGTTTGTTTAAGGCCGGGTACCCGGCTGCAATACAATACCACTATTACCAGTGCAGATGCGATCGCAAAATATAAATGGAGCATTGATGCCGACAGTGTGGGCAATACCGCAAGCCTCAATTATAACTACCGTGTTCCGGGCAGTCATGTGATCACATTGTTGATTCAAACCATTAACGGCTGCACTTTTTCAGTGAGCAGGAATATTTTCATTGATTCTATCAAAACCAATTTTACAGTTGATCCCGTCAGGTTCTGCGGAGCTGGTACGGCTTCTTTCAATAACCTTACTACTAATTTTGGGGCGATCAATTTTTACGACTGGCGTTTTGGCAACGGCAATACGTCAACTGTACGAAACCCTTCCAATAATTATTTACTTCCCGGCAACTATACCGTTCGGCTGGTGGCTGCTACAGTGAATGGTTGCAGGGATACCACGCTGTTGGTTGATACAGTGAGGGTATTCCCTCTTCCCTCCGCAACGATTAGTGGAAATAATATTGTTTGCCTGGTGCCTTCCACCCAATTGCAATACACAAGCAACATTACAAGCTTGGATGCAATTGCCAAATACAAATGGAGTATTGATGCGGACAGTGTTGCCAACACACCTGAGCTACATTATAATTACCGGGTACCCGGCAACCATTTGATTACTTTCTTTATTCAAACTGTTAACGGGTGTACTTTTTCGGTTACAAAAAATATCATCATCGATTCTGTTGTCAGTGATTTCACCGTTAACCCAAATCGTTTCTGCGGAGCTGGTACCGCATCCTTTAATAACCTCACCACTAAATTTGGCGCTATCGATTTTTATGATTGGCGGTTTGGCGATGGCAATACGTCAACTGTACGAAACCCTTCCAATAATTATTTACTTCCCGGCAACTATACCGTTCGGCTGGTGGCTGCTACAGTGAATGGTTGCAGGG
>Ga0105048_10001651_pt1 | contig 36143 bp, 27 predicted proteins | sample MAT05_FD_78382 | JGI IMG/M metagenome (GOLD analysis project Ga0105048, IMG submission 78382) | Freshwater microbial communities from Lake Fryxell liftoff mats and glacier meltwater in Antarctica - MAT-05 | ecosystem: Environmental > Aquatic > Freshwater > Ice > Liftoff microbial mat | place... | reverse complement strand
TTTCGTAAGGTTGATTTGGTCTAGGGCCGGACGCTGTAGCGGCCTGAATCGTATTTATTCAAACTGTTTCCAACTTCAACGGTTCAGGCCGCCGAAGCGTCCCGACCCTAAGTCGGAATTTGTTTTAGAATGGGCACATGATCGTTTTTTAGTAAGCTTGATTTGGTGTAGGGGGCGGGACGCTGTAGCGGCCTGAATCGTATTTATTCAAACTGTTTCCAACTTTAATGGTTCAGGCCGCCGAAGCGTACCGACCCTACACCGGGCATTTTTCATGATAGTTGATTAACTCAATCGGCGTTTTTTCAAATTGATAGCCGGCATATTTAATCACAATCTCATCCAGCACGGCATCAATTTCGGCCACTGTTTTTAATGTTACCAATTGCAGCCGGTAGTCTTTGATGCCTGGCAGTCCTTTTAAATAATTGGCATAGTGCCGCCGCATTTCAAAGATGCCAACCACGGGGCCTTTCCATTCGTAGCTTTTATGCAAATGTTTTTTGCAAACCTCCACCCGGTCTTCAATGGTTGGAGAAGGCAGGTGTTCCCCGGTTTTCATAAAGTGTTTGATCTCGTCAAATATCCACGGGTAGCCAATGGCAGCACGGCCAATCATCACGCCGTCTACCCCATAACGGTTTTTATAGTCTACCGCTTTTTCCGGAGAGTCAATATCTCCATTGCCAAAAATGGGAATCGTGATCCGGGGATTGTTTTTTACTTTACCGATCAGGGTCCAGTCGGCCTCGCCCTTGTACATTTGTGTACGGGTGCGTCCATGAATGGCCAGTGCCTTAATGCCCACATCCTGCAGGCGTTCGGCCACTTCTTCAATATTCCGGGTATTATCATCCCAGCCCAATCTTGTCTTTACAGTTACCGGTAAGGAAGTGGATTTTACCACGGCATTGGTTAGCCGCACCATCAGGTCAATATCTTTCAGCACGCCGGCACCGGCACCTTTCATAGCCACTTTCTTTACCGGGCAACCAAAGTTGATATCCAGCAGATCAGGATTGGTGACATCTACAATTTTTGCGGCCATCGCCAGGCTTTCTTCATCGCCGCCGAATATCTGTATGCCTACCGGTTTTTCATAATCGAAAATGTCTAATTTTTTTCTGCTTTTGATTGCATCCCGTATCAAGCCTTCCGAAGAAATAAATTCGGTGTACATGAGGTCGGCGCCCTTTTCTTTGCACACCGCCCTAAACGGGGGATCGCTCACATCTTCCATTGGTGCAAGGAGCAAGGGGAATTCAGGTAATTGTATTTTTCCGATGAAAGGCATGTCCTTAGTTTAAAGTTGAAGGTTTAAAGTTGGCGTTAACGTTAACTTGAAGTTGTCTGACTAATGAAACGGCTATAATAATAGAAAATACCTTCGCATTTTAAGCCAGTAACTTTAAACTTTAAACCTTTAAACCTTCAACCTTATAAATTTGGCTGTAAATTTACGCACTTATAAGCAATCACTATGGCGTATTACGCAACGAACCGCTTTAATTACTGGGGCCAACTGGGAATGTTAGCTGCTTTTAGCGGAGGAGGTTTAATTATTGGCGGACTGGCAAGTTTTATTCCCTTGCTGGGCGAGATCGATCTTTTTCAATCAAAGGACACGGCAGCCACGTTGATGGACAGGATTTTGAAACCGGAAAATACCAATGCATTAAGGGTGTCCCAGTTTCTCTCTACGCTGTTTCTATTTTTTTTGCCACCTGTTTTGTATGCAAAGGTCTGCCATATGCAACCCTTTAAGCACCTGGGTTTCAGCAATGGGTTGGCTGGCGGCAAAGGAGGTGTTGAAACGATGCTGATCCAGGCAGGGTTAGTGATTTTAATCATGCTGGCCAGCCTGCCTGCTGTTGCCACACTGCAGGAGTTGACAGAAATGCTACCATGGTCAAAAGCTACTTTGCTTCAGTTTAAGACAGCAGAAGACGCTTACAACAAACAGGTAGCCGTAATAGCCAGGATGGATGACGTGTGGGATTATATTATTTCTGTATTCGTTATCGCCCTGTTGCCGGCGGTGTTTGAAGAAACCCTGTTCAGGGGTGGCATACAAAATTTACTCAGCCGCTGGTTTAAGTTGCCAGTGTTCTCCATTGTTCTTACCGCCATTCTTTTTAGTGCGGTACATGGTTCTTACCTGGGTTTTTTAAGCCGCTTTGCACTCGGATTTGTGCTGGGCTGGATGTATTACCGCACCGGAAATATCTGGCTCAATATCATTGGACATTTTTTTAATAATGCCATGGCTGTTACCTCCCTTTACCTGTCTACCAAGGCAGGCGAAAAGGTGGACCCATCAAAAATGGAAGAACATTTTCCGCTGTGGGTCGGTTTGGCAAGTATTGCAGCGGTGGTGGCCCTGTTTATTCTATTTGACAAGGTGGGCAAGCAGACTATTGACCGCCCCGGGGAAGAAGTATTAATACCTGGATACAACTTCAGCAACAATCCATTTATGAACGATTCCGCAACCAAAGAGCCCAACAACCCTCAATAATATTTCATGGCACTTAACAAAGAAGTTTTTAAAACCCGTGCTTTAACCGCATTGGTATTTGTAATGGTAATGGCCGTAGGCTTATTCTGGAATTTTTGGAGTTTCGTTGTGTTGTTTACGATTGTACATTTTGGATGCTGGTACGAGTTGGTGAAATTGGTGAAGAAGATAAGCGGGGAGCAGTATTTGCTATATTGTTTGGTGGGATTGGTTTATATAACGATGCCGGTTTTGATGATGCTTGATTTGGGTAGTGAATGGAAGATTTACACACTCAATAACACAAATGAAGTGATTTATCAAAAACTGCTACCCTGTGCTATTATCTGCTCGATCTGGATTAATGATACCACGGCCTATATCGTTGGGTCATTTATTGGAAAAACGCCCTTCTCAAAAATATCCCCCAAAAAAACCTGGGAAGGTACTGGCGGTGGAGCAATACTTTGTGTAATCGTGATTGGCTTGATGGGTTATTTTATTCCTGCTGCAAAAGAAATTTCCGTACAGCACTGGATAGCGATTGCTTCCATTTGTGCCATTTTTGGCACTGCCGGTGACCTGCTGGAGAGCAAGATGAAACGTATGGCCGATGTAAAAGACAGTGGTAGTTTTATGCCGGGGCACGGCGGTTTTTTAGACCGTTTTGATTCCTTGCTGGTAGCAACGCCGTTTGTGTGGTTGTATGTAAAATTGTTTGTCTGAACGTGGATTTTTAGCGGATTCATTGGATTAAAAGGATTGCGTTACTGTTGCATTGCTTCATGTTTTAATTGTCAGGCGCAAGCGTACCGATCAACACTACTACGATTTACCGAACTGCAAGCCGTTATAGGTTGACAAAATTTCCCTAAAAAAAACTTAACCAGACCTGTGCTATTTACCTCCACTTTGCGAATAATTAAGGAAGGAAGTTTGAAATCAGACTTTACAAAAATGGGACAGCATGTGCTGTAATTAAACTCAGCCTTGCATAAATGCAAAAAGACGAACAAAAATTTTTATTTGAGAAAGTGATCGAACAACATCGGGGCCTTTTATTCAAAGTTGCCAGAACATATTGCCAGAATGAGAATGACCGAGCTGACTTAATACAGGAAATAATGATTCAGCTTTGGCTATCATTCCATAGATATAATGACCGCTATAAAATTACTACCTGGATTTATAGCATTTCATTGAACGTAGCCATTTCCTTTTACCGGAAAAATTCAATCAAAATAAATGATAAAATCCCATTGGATGAACATCTATCCCAAATAGCAGAGAATGATAAATCCGAAAGTGAACAGCAGCTAATCTTATTAGATAAGTTCATAAATCAACTTAAAGAAATTGACAGGGCATTGATGTTTCTCTATTTGGAAGAAAGAAATTACAAAGAGATATCAGAAATACTTGGCATTTCAGAATCTAATGTTTCCACAAAGGTTGGGAGAATAAAGGAAAGCTTAAAACAAAAATTTGCGACAATAAAAAATTAAAACAATGGAAGACTCAAAACTTATTAATCTTTGGAATTCTTACGATGAGAAGTTCAATGACAGCTATTTGCTAATTCAAAAAAACCTGCAGGACATTTCACAGATGAAAGTTAAATGTTTTCTCTCATCTATGAAACCCGTAAAATTCTTTACGATCCTGGTAGGTATTATTTGGGTTAGCATTGTTGGAACAGTTGTTACTAACCTGTTCGTTTTTGCATATTCAGAAGTCAGCCTTTTTTTCCTATATTCAGCAGCCATTCAAGTCTTATTGACAGCCATCGGAATTATCGCTTATCTCTATCAATTAATTCTTATCTATCAGGTTGACATTACTGAACCAGTAATAAAAACACAGGAAACATTGGTTCGGTTAAAAACTTCAACCCTTTGGGTTACAAGGATTTTATTCCTTCAACTTCCGGTATGGACAACCTTTTATCTCTCACAAAGGATGTTTATAGACGGCAATATATTGTTTTTAATCATTCAGGTAATTGTAACAATAAGCTTCTCTTATTTTGCGCTTTGGCTTTTTTTCAACATAAGATATGAAAACAGAAATAAAAAATGGTTTAAGTTAATTTTTAATGGGCAGGAATGGACACCGCTTTTAAAATCGATGGAACTCTTAGGCCAAATTAATGAATACAAATCTCCAACTTAAAACGCCTGCAATTAACACGCGGTATTGTGTAAGCGGGGCAGACAGAAGAACAATGCACAATTTTGCCAAGCCAATCAGTGGTTCGGGCAGGACAAGCAACTTTCAACTTTGAATGATAACTTCTGCAAAATGTTTCAATCAGCATCGGTTCCGGCCAGACGGTAGGCTGGATTCCCGCCTGACACAAAGCGCTGACCGTTAGGCAGCTTTTGTGGTGAGCGTTCTCCATTGGCAAATTAGCATTTCAGCACATTAGCAAATTATATTTCTTCACCGTACATTTGCCGACTAAACTGCACACATGACGATTCACCGGGAGGGATACCGATCCATTGCTATTGGCACTATTATTTTTATTGCACTCAACCTGATATCTTTTTATACGGTATGCGCCAATTATACCTTGCTGGGCTGGATCATTTTTTTTGTCACCCTTTTTTTACTGCTTTTCCTGGTTTCATTTTTCCGCATACCCAACCGCCGGCTTACTATTAGCGAAAATGCTGTGGTGGCCCCGGCAGATGGGAAGGTGGTGGTGATTGAAGAAGTGGTGGACCCGGAATATTTTAAAACAAAAAGGTTGCAGGTCTCTATTTTTATGAGTCCAGCCAATGTGCATGTTAACCGCAACCCCGTTAGCGGGCAGGTAGTGTATAATCAGTATCACAAAGGGAAATACCTGGTGGCCTGGCACCCGAAATCATCTACCGAAAACGAACGGCATAGTGTGGTGATAAAGAAAGGGAATATTGAGATTTTGGTAAAACAAATTGCCGGTGCGCTGGCTAAAAGGATTATTAATTATTTAGAGGTGGGCCAGCAAGTGAGCCAGACAGATGAGATGGGTTTTATTAAATTTGGCAGCCGGGTTGACCTGTTACTTCCTGTGGGAACCAAAATTAATGTGGAACTCAACCAGGTAGTGCAAGGGGGCATTACGGTGATAGCAACTTTATAAGCCTGCGACTTTTTAACATTTAGTAATTGGCTGAAAACAATTAAGCACTTACATTTACGTTCAATAACCAAACAAATAAAAGCATTCGTATGAAAAAAGTATTCTTATTAGCAACCGCAGCCTTACTGGTAACGGGCGTAACTTTTGCAGACAACGGTAAAAAGAAAGGAAAGAAATCTAAGAAGACCTGCTGCGCCAAAACTGGAAAATCTTGCGGAAGCAAAGAAAGTAAAGAAACCAGCAAAGAAAAAGAGAAAGAAGAAACAACAACAAAAATGTAAGGTTGTTTTAACTGAACTGATAACCCCTCTCAACGGAGGGGATTTTTTTGTCTAAAAAATTGATTTCAGCTCGTTTAAACTTTTTACAGTGTAGGTGGGCTTTAGTAAGGTGGTAACGTTGACATGGTTTACAAAAATATTATCCATGCCTGCATTCATCGCTCCCTGTATATCCGCATCCAAATTATCCCCCAACATGATGCTTTGGTGCAATTCGGCACCAGCCTTGTTCATGGCGTAGTCAAAAATTTCTTTTTTGGGTTTGATGCTGTTGCTGGCTTCCGAAGTTACCACATGGGTAAAGTAAGTATACAGGCCGCTGTTGTTGAGCTTGCTCCATTGGGTTTTTTCAAATCCATTGGTGATCAGGTGCAGATCATATTTTTTCTCCCGTAAATAATCCAGCACTTCAATAGTGTATGGAAACAGCAACTTCTTGGTAGGTAAAATTTCGAGGAATTTTTCACTCATGGCTTTTGCCAACGCTTCATCGCCAATTTTAAACTCCAGCAGGGTACGCCACATCCGTTTCCATTTCAGCTCTTCACCGGTTACAAAGCCCTTGTGGTACCTGTCCCACAATATTTCGTTGTGAATTTTGTACAGCTTATTAAAGTCAGCAAAAGGGACCACGCCTTTTTTCTCCAGCTCAAACAGGGCATATATTTCTATCAGCGTTTCATGGGCATTGGCGTCAAAATCCCACAGGGTATGGTCGAGGTCGAAAAAGAGGTGTTTGTACTTCATATTAACTATAACTGCAAAATTGCCGGATTTATTATTTTAAAACACTAAAATTGTAAAATAGTTGGCACAGGTTTGCCACCAAATAACACAATAGTAACCTTATGGGTAATAAAAATATTGTCATTACCGGCGCTTCAAAGGGCATTGGCAAAGCAATTGCTGAAGCATTTGCAGCCGAAGGAGCCAATCTTTTTTTGTGTTCCCGGAACGAACTATCGCTGAATACAACAATAACAGATTTGCGCAAACGCTTTGCTGGCAGCAACATTACGGCAAAGCCTTTTGACCTGTCTGTGAAGCAGGAGGCGGTTGATTTTGGAAACTGGGTAAACGAACACTGTGACTCAGTTGATATTTTGGTGAACAATGCCGGATCTTATTTGCCAGGCAGTGTTTTCAATGAAGCAGATGCTGTGCTGGAAACAATGATACAAACAAATTTGTACAGTGCTTACCATCTTACCCGTGTGCTGCTGCCCCGGATGATGGCAGCAAAAAAGGGGTACATATTCAATATCTGCTCCATTGCCGCCCTGCAGGCTTATAAGAATGGCGGCAGTTACAGCATCAGCAAATTTGCCCTGCTGGGGTTTAGTAAAAACCTGCGGGAAGAAATGAAGCCGCACAATATTAAAGTAACTGCTGTATCCCCGGGGGCAGTACTGACTGATTCCTGGGGAGAATATGATAACTCCACACACCGTATTATGGAAGCAACGGATATTGCTGCGATGATAGTGGCAGCAACAAAACTTTCTGCGGCTGCAGTAGTGGAAGATATCGTGCTGCGGCCTCAGTTGGGAGACCTGTGATGATGATTTTTAGGATTGATATGATTAGTATAATGGATCCTGTTAATTGTAACTGTTTCTTGAATATGCACAGCGCTCGGGCTATGGCCACGCCGAAGAAAGTAAAAATGATGATTGGCTGGCGGATTGCAATGGAAACCCCGGTGAGGCCCCGCCCAGCCCCCCAAGGAGTGGAGGAAGAAGCCAGGCTGCTGTGCCGGAGTTGTAATGTAAAGCCGCGGCCAAAGTACAACTGTGTTGCGGAAGCCGGGAGCCCCCAGAAAACATTCATCCATCAACCGTTCAACACTTAACAGTTTTTTAAACCTTTTGCAATATTATTTTGTCTTGCTTGCAGTGCGTAAATTACTTTTACCGTCATCATTATGCAACTGCGGCCAGCTAACATATTTTTTCTGCTACTCGTACTGATTGTATTGTGTGAAACAGTATCAGCGCAAAATACCTACAACGATTTTATTGTAAAAAAAGGGGAGAATATACCCGCCAAGATCAGCAAAAACATATTTATTACAGTAGAGGCCAACAAAACATCCTGCTATATTGGTGAACCTGTGGAAGTAACCTATAAATTATTTACCCGGTTAAAATCAGTGAGCAGTATCATTAAGCAACCTTCTTTCAATGGTTTTTCTGTAATTGATCTGTCGCAGCCCGGCGATAACCGCTATGTGGTGGAAGAATTAAACGGCAGGGCCTATAATGTATATACGCTCCGCAGGGCACAACTATATCCTTTGCAGCAGGGCAACATTGCTTTGGAACCGGCATCGGTAGAAAATGACATTCGTTTTATTAAAGAAGAAAACATAGACAGCAATAATCCTGATGCAGATTTTTTTGGAGAATATATACCCCGGGGATTGCCGGCAGAAGCAATTCTGAATGAAAAAGTAACCCTGCAAAGCAAGCCTTTGATGATTAGGGTAAAAGTATTGCCGGAAGAAAAAAAGCCCGCTTCATTTAACGGTGCTGTAGGCAACTTTACCATATTGGCAGAGGTGGGAAAAAATTATTTTACTACGGATGATGCAGGCAGGTTAAGGATAATTATTTCGGGGGAAGGAAATTTAACGCTGGTGAATGCACCGGACCTTGCATGGCCGGCCGGCATAGAGGCTTTTGAACCAACTGTTAAGGATGAACTAAATAAACTGTCTGTTCCGGTAAGTGGCAACAAAATTTTTGAGTATGTTTTTAACATCGACAAAGCTGGCAGCTACACACTGCCTGCTGCAACGTACAGTTTTTTTGATGCAGCAATCGGCCTGTATAAAACCATCAGCACTAAGCCAATCCACATCAGTGTTGCAAAAGGATCCGGAATAAAACCGATACTGCCTGTTTCAGAAAATATTAGCACAAGGGAACGTTTTTTTGAAACGATGTTTAACAAACGTTGGCTCATTATTGTGCCGGTGGCTTTGCTGATATTGGCAGGATTATTTTTTTGGCTGAAAGCCGATGAAAAAATGCAACGTGCAATGATAGCAAGAAATAAAGGGGAAGAAAAAGATACAGCCGGGGCGCTCCCCCTGCTATACAAAAACCCATTGGCAAAAACAGAAGAGCTGCTGCAGAAGAATAATGCACGTGAATTTTACACCACACTCAATAAAGAACTCCGCATTTTTTTAGCAGCCAAACTGCAACTGGAACCGGAGAATGTAAATAAAAAAAGTATTGCGGGTGGGCTTGATACCTTTGCTGTGCCGGTCGGCGTGTGCATTTCGATACACGAACTACTGGATGAAATATCATTGCAACTGTACACGCCTTTTGCAGATGAAACCAACATGCAGGAATGTTATCAAAAGGCCATTGCAGCCGTTCATGCATTTGGCAAAACAGCCATTTAATGCTCTGTGTATTTATATCCTATACCTCTCACCGAATGAAAGTATTTTGGATTGCGGCGGTCGTCCTCAAAATATTTACGAAAGCTTAAAATGAAATTATCAATGGTACGGGTAGTGGGATAAACATTGTAGCCCCACACGGCCTGCAAAATTTTTTCCCTTGTCACCACTTCATTTTTATTTTCTATCAGCAGTTTCAGCAGCATGATCTCTTTTTTGGTGAGTGTAATCTTGCTGCCGTCTTTGGTTGTGCATTCCAGTAAATTGAAATCAATTTTATTTTTACCAAATGCATACACCTGGTCAACTGGTTTTCGGGTAGAGAGTTGTTTGCTCTTTTGCACCAGTTTGCTTACCCTCAGTAACAATTCTTCCAGGTTAAATGGTTTGGTCAGGTAATCATCAGCTCCTTTTTTTAAACCCAGCACCCTGTCGGCGCTGCTGTTTTTGGCACTCAACATCAGGATAGGGATGTCATTGTTTTGCAGCCGGATATTTTCACACACGCTGATCCCATCCATTTCGGGCAGCATTACATCCAGTATCATCAGGTCAAAATGTTCTTTCTGCACCTGCTCCAAAGCTTCCACGCCGTTCCAAGCACTGGTAACTTCATAGTCTTCCATCTCCAGGTTAAGCTTCAGTGCTTCCTGCAGGTTTTCTTCATCTTCTACCAATAGTATGGAGATCTTTTGTTGGGTCATATATTATCGGTTGAGTCCATAGTCAATGGTCCATAGTCAATAGCTTTTTCTATTACAGGAGCTTTTTGTGATTGTCAAAGTTAGTCTCCATTGGAAATAATTACTTCATATTAGCAAAAAGCAGGTTGATGTCAATTTGAATAAAGTAACAATAATTATACTCCAAAACTATGGACAAAGGACTATTGACCATTGACTCTTCAAAAATCAATTACAAAAATACTTCCCACCGGGGTATTATCATTGATTGAAATACTGGCCTTATGCTGCTGTGCAATTTTTTTTGTAAGGTACAATCCAAGTCCGGTACCCTTTGCCTCCTTGGTTGATTTGTTGCCGATGCGGTAAAATTTTTCAAATACCCGCTTCCTGTCTGCTGCCGGAATACCCTTGCCTTCATCTTTTACCAGCAATTTTATTTTTTCGCCTTCTTTAAGTAATGATATGGTGATGGTGGTTTCTTTACCCGAATATTTAATGGCATTGTCGATTAAATTATTCACTGCCAGTTGCAGCAGCAGCCTGTCTCCCTTTATAAAAATATCTTCATTTAACGCAGTGTGGAACATGCGTTGCGGAAAGCGGCTGATAAAATCATTTACACATGCTGTAACCAGTTCCGGGAGGTCAATGGTTTCTTTAGTAAAATTATACCGGCTGTCTTCCATCTGCGATACCAGCAGCATATTGTTGCAGAGTGCATTCAGGCGGTTGGCTTCCTGTATGGTGTTTTGAATTAGCTTTTGTGCCTGGCTTTCTTCCAGTTTTCTTTTTTGCAATGTTTCCAGGTTCAGCTTGGCAATGGCAATGGGGGTTTTTAATTCATGGGTAATAGCCATCATAAAATTTTGTTGCTGCTGCCCCAGTTTCAATTGCCTTCTTACTGCCCGGAAAATAAAAAAGGCTCCGGCCATGATCACTAAAAAAAACACCGCTCCTTCGCCAATGTATTGAGTGGTTTTTCTTTTTTCGCTATCTTTTATTTTCTGAACGTCGATTAAATAACCTGGATTGTCTTTCAATAATTGGTTGGCAGCGTAATCAGCCATCTGGTGGTTTTGATTATTCAGTTCAATAAACCACCACACCAGTGCAGCCAGAATGTACAGGAGCAAAAACCAGTACACAATAAAAACGAACCGCAGTTTTTTTGTTTTGTAAGAAGATAATGGCATCTTGATGTTGGAATATGGATGACACATTTGGATGGTTCAGTAAATAGTCAAGAGCAGCTATGCTAAGGCCCCTTTGAATTGTTTTACTGATTTCATAACTAAATAACCAACTATTAGTATCCCAATCAACCTGTATACTTAAAACCAGTTTTGGGAGATAAAACAAAAACGCGATCACTATTTTGTAATGGCCTTCTCTACCCGTAGCCCTACACTGATTACATCGGGCAACGGGTTTTCCCTCATTATTTGTGCAACAGTAAAATGATATTGCCCCGGCTTTTTAAAAAATTGCACTGGTCCATTGGTAAGCGGCTTCCTTACTTCCCAAATGTCATCCATGCCGGTACCTTCCCATCCTTTGGCATCATTACCCAGTTGCAGGTCAACCCGCTGGTATCTCACCATACTGTTGCCTGGCAGTTGTGTGCCGATGTTGAGCCAAATATTATTCTTTTTGTAGGCATCTGTATGTCGGAGTACAATAAATATATTGTAAAAGGCAGCCGTATCAGTAATGGTAAAGTCGAAGCCCGGCTGAAAATTGTAATGCCAAAGGTAGCCGGGAACAGAAGTGTTTTTTTCATACACATCCAGGGTATTACAGGATACAAATATTGTACAAATTGTTATCAGCAATACAATTGCTTTCCTGCATTTCCTTAAAAATATCCTTGTCATTAAAAGTAAAAAAGTTAATTCAACAGCAAATAAACAACTAAACTTCTATACTCCCTAAACTTGAAATCAATTACAAAACATTCAGCACCTGCTCTTTTGCTTTTTCCAGTTCATCCTTCATGGTCACTACACATTTTTGAATGTCAGCATCATACGCTTTGCTGCCGGTGGTATTTATTTCCCGGCCAATTTCCTGGATGATGAAAGAAAGTTTTTTGCCCTTTGCTTCGTTTCCATCGGCTAACAGGGTGCGGAAATATTCACAGTGCTGTTTCAGCCTTACCTGTTCTTCGTGAATGTCTATTTTTTCAATGTAGTAGATCAGTTCCTGCTCCAGCCGGTTGCCATCATAATTTTCTTTGCCCACATGTGCTTCCAGCAACTGCACTATTTCTTCCCGGATCCTTTTCATGCGGTTAGGCTCCAGTTTTACGATCTGCTCTTCCTGTGCATTTATATTTGTTATGCGTTTGTACAGGTCTTTTTCCAGGCTGGCACCTTCCTCGTCCCGGTGTTTGTTCAGTTCATCCAAAGCACCCTGCAATACCTTTTTAAATTCTTCAAAATCCTGGTCATTCAGCACATCATTGGCAGGCGTTACCACTTCGGGCAAACGGAGCAAAGCGCTGAGTACAGAGTTGGTGTCGATATTTAATTCACCTGCCAGCAATTCTATCTGCTGGTAGTAGGCCTTAATTAAATCGGTATTTATGTTCACAGGTTTGGAAGTGCCATTTTGTTTGATGGTGATAATACAATCAATGGTGCCCCGTACCAGTTGGTCCTGTAAAATATTCCTGATCTCAAATTCATAAGGACGTAAAAGTGGCGGCAGACGCAGTTGTATTTCAAACTGCTTACCATTGAGTGATTTTATTTCTACGAGGAAAGTTTTGTCGTTTACGGTTTGTTCGGCCCTTCCAAAACCGGTCATTGATTTTAGCATCGTTATTATTTATGTTGCAAGTTACTACTATGTTGTGGTGAAATTTTTTATTACTATTTGTTTTTATCATCCGGTACCGGCGCATAGCCTGTTAATGACTGCTGCAGCATGATCCTTTCCGGGTGGGGCAATGGTACAAACCCAAACTGGCTGTACAATCCATGTGCATCCCTTGTTGCCAGCATCCATCTTCTAAAACCCTGCAACTGCGGATGGCCCATGATATGTTCCATTAGCAACTTAGATAAACCTTTGCCCTGCTGTTCGGGCAAAATAAACACATCTGCCAGGTAACCGAAAGTGGCAAAGTCGGTGATTACCCTTGCAAAGCCAATTTGTTGTTTATTGCTGTAAAGACCAAAACAAAAAGAGCCATCAATACTTATTTGTACCAGCTCCAAAGGGATGTCTTTAGCCCAATAAGATGCTGTTGATAAATATTGATGAATAAGTGCCAGGTTCAATCGTGTTTTATCAGTACTTATTTCATAGCCATCGGCTGTTGTTACTGTCATCGGTTACCTGGTTAAAGAAAGTAATTGATACATTTCATGTTGGCTGAATATCTTCATTTCACCAGGGGCTATTCCTTCGATGCTGCATTGCTCCATGCGGTAACGTATCAGCCGCAAAGTAGGGAAGCCCACAGCCGCAGTCATCTTACGCACCTGCCTGTTTTTCCCTTCTGTCAAAATTATTTTGATCCAACTGGTGGGAATGTTTTTTCGGAAACGCACAGCAGGATTTCTTGCAGGCACTGCAGGTGTTGTTTCAAAAATGGAAGCAGCACATTTTTTTGTATGGTACTTTTTTCCATCAATAGAAATGGGTACACCATTTTGTAACTGGATAACAGCTTCGTTGGTAATGCAGCCATCTACCTGTACCCAGTATTCCCTGCTGTGCTGGTGCGCCGGATTAAGCAATGCATGATTTAATTTTTTGTCGTTGGTTAAAATTAGCAGTCCCTCACTATCATAATCCAGTCTGCCCACAGCATACACATCTGTGGGCACAGCAAAAAAATTTTTCAATGTTTGCTTGCCTTCCTGCGAAGTAAACTGCGACAGCACATTGAATGGTTTATAAATGATGCAGTAAAAACTCAAGTGAAAAATTATTGATTGGTGGCGGTTAAAATATGTTTCAGCACTTTGTAAAAATAAGAAAGCCCGGCATTTTGTGCCGAGCTTTATTATATGAATGGGTTAGTAAGTACCGGGAAATAAAATTCCCTACACAATATTAAAAATAAATTTCTCTATAAGGAAAAAATATTTACATTTTTTTATTCACATTTTGTTTTTTGTTGTGGATAAGGGCAGGGCTTCTGCAACACAACAATGGCTTTAACAATGTGCATCGCTGTACATAATTGTGCATTAACTAGTTGCTTGCATTTTTGATACATCCGCTGAAACTATTACTGTCACTGCATTTCAGCGGTATTGTTTTTTTGTTTCGATGTTTTTAATGATACATCTTATTTGTTGAGCCGGCTGATTTACTTCCATTGTTGCTGATGACAGGGCTGCATTTTGCGCCGATAGAATTTTTTTATAATCGCAAAAAAACAGGCGGGTTAGCCAGTATTGGTGTGCTGATAGTGTAAAAGCAAAGCACATTACCTTTGTGAAAATTTATTGCATGCAATTTCCTTCGCCTGTTTCTGTAAAATGGTTAGCTGAATTTATCAATGCTGAACTGGTTGGAAATGATTCAGCCAATGCCACCGGCATCAATGAAATTCATAAAGTTGAAAAAGGTGATTTGGTTTTTGTAGATCATCCAAAGTATTACGACAAATGTATCAACAGCGCTGCTACCTTTATCATCATCAATAAAAAAACAGTATGCCCCGAAGGCAAAGCGTTGCTGATTGTTGAAAACCCTTTTGATGCTTATTGTAAAATCGTCAATCACTTTAATCCTTTTGTCCCATCACATGAACCAATCAGTGCTTCGGTAGTTATCGGGGAGGGAACGTTTATTTATCCAACAGCTTTTATCGGCAATAATGTGAGCATAGGAACAAACTGCCTTATTCACCCCAATGTAACCATCATGGATAATTGCATCATCGGAAATAATGTGGTGATACAGGCCGGCACTGTTATTGGCAGTGATGCTTTTTATTACAACGGAAAAAAAGACAGAGAACTATGGTATAAAAAAATGCCCAGTTGTGGCAGGGTGATTATACAAGACTTTGCAGAGATTGGCGCCAACTGTACCATCGACCGGGGTGTAAGCCATGATACGGTGATAGGTGAGGGAACCAAGTTTGATAACATGGTACACGTTGGACATGATACGGTGATTGGAAAAAACTGTTTGTTTGCTGCACAGGTAATAGTAGGTGGCTGTACAGAAATAAAGGATGGCGTGACCTTATGGGGGCAGGTAGCTATCAATAAAACACTTACCGTGGGAGAAAACGCAACGCTGCTTGGAAGAAGCGCCATTGCCTCTTCCATAGAAGGGAACAAAACTTACCTGGGTGCGCCGGCTCAGGAGGTGGGTATTGCAAGAAGGGAGTTTGTATGGATTAAACGCATTCCTGAGTTGTGGAATAAAGTAATGAATGAAAAAAAATGATCGGGCATAAGTTATCAGTGATGAGTTAATAAAGGACATGGCCATTTCATATTTAGCTTACAGTTAGCAGTACAAGAAATTAGCACATTAGCTCATTCGCAAATCAGCACATTGCTTTTTAATCCGGTTTAAAATCATACGGAAGCATATCGCCGGTTTTCTCCCAGCTCCAGTAACCGTTGATGGTAATATCATTTTGATTATAATAAAACCCGTTTTGTTCTATTGATATTTCCTGTCTTGCAGCAATGTTGATGATGGACAATTCATATTGCTTAGGTGCTTCTTCATTTAGCAGTGTATAGGCTATTGCCGGTTCTTCATTTTTATAAAGCACCGCTACATCCGGCTGGTTAGGAATTATTTCCACCACCTGTGTACTGTCGTCTTTACTGTAGTTTAATGCGCCGTAAAAATTGGCAACTTTAATGGCGGTATCAATACCATTCAGTTTTGCGATGAGCTGAACTTCAAAACCTTCTTCTTTTAAAGTTTTATTGTACACACTCCGCATAAAATGCAGGATAGAGCCTTTGTAAGCAACCAGCCTGTTAGCCTGCCAGCTTGCAGCCTGCAAAGAATCCGATGCCAGCATGGCTACAAATAACGGGTAGCCGGTAAAACTGCTTACCAGGGTTCCATAGTCGTGCGTAAAAGAATCCAGTGTATATTTTATTTTATACCCCAATGCCGGGTTCTCAATTTCTAACGGCGCATCTGCCAGCACTTTCAGGCGGTTCCTTTTTTTGGAGAAATAAAATTTTATTGCTTCCGGATTTTTTATGGTACACATTTTACTGTTGACAGTTTTCCCCATGAAATTTTCAGTAAAAAAATCTCCGTACTTCAACCAGCCATCCTTTACTTCATTACTCGATTTAATGGCGATCTCTTCCATCGCTTTTTCTTTTTGCTTTAGTGCTATCACCAGGTTCTCAGCATCCGCATCCGTGGTTGTTATTCTTTTGGCGGCGGTTTCATAACCTGTAAAAGTTACTACCAGGTCGTAGCCGCCATTGGATAATCTTACAATAAATATTCCCGCTGCATTGGTGGCGGTACCAACGGTTGTGTTTTGTGCAAATACAGATGCTCCCTGCAGTGGCGCCCCGGTAGCAGCGTCAATTATTTTGCCGGTGATTAAAAAGCTGGTTGATTGAGCGAAGGCAATGGCAGATAAAAACAGGACTGGTAAAAGAGCGGCAATTTTTTTCATGAGATAATTTTTACAACCTGTATATTATGGATTGTTCGTACAACGGGCGAAAATACGTTAACGGTTGTTAAGCTTTTGTTGCAATAAACCGCAGGTATGGGCAATGGTATCCTCCATCTTAGTGTAATGGAAGCCAGGCAGGAAGTTTTTTAATTTGCTGTTATCATAATATACCATTGCCAATGCGGTTTCAACAGTTTCTTTTGTTACCAGCGGATCTTTGTTTGTAAACCAGCTTTTAATGGCTTCCGTCCGCCAAACAATTTTTGCCAAACCGGCGGTTACCATTTTGTGCGGTGGCTTTTTATTAAATGCTTTTGCAATGAGGGTAAATAATTCCCTGTAACTTTTGTTTTCGGCACTGATAATAAACCGCTCACTGCTGATATTACTTTCCATTAATGCAATCATTGCTTTTGCCACATCCCTTACATCTGCAAAACCAGTTACCCCTTCACTGTACCATGGAAATTCATCGTACACGCTTTTAAAAATTTTTGAACTGCCTGCATCCCAGTTGCCATCACCCAATATGATCACCGGGTTTACGATCACTGCCGGCAGCCCTTCGCCGATACCCCGCCACACTTCCAGTTCTCCTAAATATTTACTTTGTCCGTAATTGCTGTTGCTGGTTTCTTCTGTCCATTTCATTGTTTCATTCACTGTTTCATTTTCCCTGATTCTTCCCAGGGCGGCAACCGAGCTTACATGCACTAATTTTTTAACCCCGGCATTAACGGCAGCATTTACTACATTGGCTGTGCCTTCCACATTTATTTTAAACAACTCCCGTATACGGGAAGGATTAAAAGTAACAATCGCTGCACAATGATAAACCTGCCCAATATTTTGTTGTTCCATGATCTCTTCCAGGCCAACTACATCAAGAATATTGCAGTGAAACTGTTGTAATAGCGGCGAATTAAAATCTGGCAATGCAGTCTTGTTATAAATAGCAATTACTTTTTGCCCTTTGGCAAGTAGCTGTGCAATTAATTCTTTGCCTACTAATCCTGAACCTCCGGTGACAAGAATCTTGCCCCCGTCCCCTGAAGGGGCGTTATTTATAGTTTCTATTTTTTTTGTTGGGTTCAATTATTGTTGCTTTAACTGTTATTACTTCTGCTATAAGTTTTTGCTTTACAAAGCGTGTTATGTTAATTATAAAGTGATGGTTTAATTTGAGAACGGTAAATGGTAATTGTGAATCATTGACCTTAGACTATTGCCCATTCACAGTTAACCTAATACTAAAGCTTTTTGAATAACTCTCCTTTAGGGGATGGGGGATACTCATAAAAGCCCTTTCCCGTTTTTCTTCCCAGTTCACCTTTCGCCACTTTAGCAATTTGTAAGTGGGATGGTTTAAATCTTTCTGCTTCGTCGAAAGCATCATACAGGGATTGCGATACGGCTAAGTTAATGTCCAAACCAATGAGGTCCATCAACGTGAATGGTCCCATTTTAAAACCGGATGCTTCCATAATGGCATCTATATTTTCATAAGTGGCTGTACCCAGCTCTACCAGTTTCATTGCTTCCAGGTAATAATGCCTTGCCACGCGGTTTACAATAAAGCCCGGCGCATCTTTACACATCACCGGAGTTTTATTCAGTTGTTTACACAAAGCATAAATAGTTTGTGCCGTGTCATCGCTGGTTTGTTCACCTTTCACCACTTCCACCAGCTTCATTATTTGTGCCGGATTGAAGAAGTGCATACCAACTACTCTTGAAGGTTCAATGATTTCTTTTTGTATGGATGAAATGGAAAGAGAAGACGTGTTGCTGGCAAAAATTGCTTTGTTGCTGTTAAGGGCTGCCAGTTGATTAAAGATGCTTACTTTGGCCTGCACTTTTTCTATGATGGCTTCTATAAATACATCCGCAATGCAAAGGCTGATTTCGTTTACAAACCGGATGCGTTCAAATATGCTAACGCTTTCATCTGCGGTAATTTTTTGTTTGTCAACTAATGACTGCAAGCTTTTTTGAATATTGACTTTGGCTTTTGCCAACACATCCATGTTAATATCAAACAATAAAGTGGTAAAGCAGTTTTGTGCTGCTACCTGTGCAATGCCGCTGCCCATGGTACCGGCGCCGATGATGCAAATGTTTAAATTCATGCTCCTGTTTCCTGAAGGGTAACTTGGTTTTAACGGTTATTATTTTATTTGAGAATTATCCCACGCTAAGTTCAGTATAATTTATTTACGGGAGCTGTCAATTCGTGGTTAATAAAAGAGTTTTAAATATAATTCTCTGAAAGCCCCCTTCAGATCCAACCGTGCCGGTACGGACGGGGGTTGGTTGGGGTACCTACACCGCACTTGTAAACTGCCGCAAAAACCTCACATCATTTTCACTGAACAACCGCAGGTCTTTAATTTGGTATTTCAGCATCGTAATGCGTTCGATACCCATACCAAAAGCAAAGCCGGTGTACTTGTTACTATCAATGCCGCAATTTTCCAACAGGTTGGGATGCACCATGCCGCAACCTAATATTTCTACCCAGCCGGTATGCTTGCAAACATTGCAGCCCTTACCTCCACAAATAAGGCAACTGATATCCATTTCGGCACTTGGCTCCGTAAACGGAAAATAACTTGGGCGGAAACGTACTTTAAAATCTTTGCCAAACATTTCCTGTACAAAAAAATACAGTGTTTGTTTCAAGTCGGCAAAGGATACATTTTCTGCAATGTACAAGCCTTCCACCTGGTGAAAAAAACAATGGGCCCTTGCACTGATGGTTTCGTTGCGGTACACACGGCCAGGACAAATAATACGAATCGGCAGCCTGCCTTTTTCCATTTCCCTTACCTGGACGCTGGAAGTATGGGTACGTAACAGCCAGTCGGGGTTTTGTAAAATATAAAATGTATCCTGCATATCCCTCGCCGGGTGGTTCTCCGGCAAGTTCAGTGCGGTAAAGTTGTGCCAGTCATCTTCAATCTCAGGTCCTTCTGCCACGGCAAAGCCTAAACGCTGAAAGATGGAAACGATTTGGTTGCGTACCAGGCTGATGGGATGACGTGAACCCAGGGGCAAGGGATCACCAGGCAGGGTAAGGTCTGTATCATTTACTGTAGCCTGCACCTGGCCATCGGTCGCTGCTTTTAATTCTTCATATTTTGCTTCTGTAAATAATTTGAACTCATTGAGCAACTGTCCAAATTCCCTTTTTTTATCAGCCGCAACATTTTTCATTTCCCCCATTACTTCTTTTACCAGTCCTTTGGCGCCAAGGTATTTTATACGGAAGGCTTCAGCCTCCTCACTTTTTTCGGCAATAAAATCCTCGATCTCTTTTTTATATTCATCGATCTTTTGTACCAAATTTTCCATCTGGCAAAAATAGGGAAAAAAGAGAGCCTCATCCCTGTTTCCCTTCCCAAAAAGGGAAGGCACGCTGCTTCATCACTTTAATAAACATTTTATCTTCCACCTTGTCCTTTATACTTCTCCCATCAATAACTCCGACACCTAGCAATTCATCAAACACTTTAAAATTTTTTACGCTTGCCTATAAGCCTCCCCTTGGGGGAGGTTTGGTGGGGCTTTTTCTTTAAGTTTGCGCAAATTAAAAACCAATGTACGACCTGCATGATTTTTTGTCGCCAGTTAATATTCATGCTTTGAATGATGACAGCGGCTATAACGACGGACAATTTGCCAAACATATTGCAGTATATGAAAAAGAACTGCCCGATATTACCAACGCCGACATTGTGCTGGTGGGTGTGGATGAATACCGGGGTAACGCTGTTTTTGATGACAATCTAAATGCAGCCGATATCATCCGCAAAAAATTGTACCAGTTACACTACTGGCATTTTGATGTAATCATTGCAGACATTGGCAATATCAAAACCGGGGCATCCTTAAACGATAGTTATGCTGCCATCAAAACTGTACTGGCCGAACTGATGCGGCTTAATAAAACGGTAGTCATTATTGGCGGTTCACACGATGTTACGCTGGCACAATATTTTGCTTACAAAGAATTGGGCAAAACCATTGAAGCCACTTGTATTGATGCCACCATCGATCTGCGTGGGGAAAGCTCCATCCGCAGTGAGAACTTTTTGCTGGAGATGCTTACCGGCGAACCCAACTTCATCAAACATTATAACCACATTGGGTTCCAGAGTTATTTTGTACACCCCCGGATGCTGGAGACAATGGACAAACTTCGCTTTGATTGTTACCGGGTGGGTAAGGCAAAAGAAAATATGGACGAGATGGAGCCGGTATTGCGCAATACCCACCTGCTGAGTTTCGATATCAATGCCATCAAATACAGTGATGCCCCTTCCGGCAAATGTAGCCCCAATGGGTTTACAGGCGAAGAGGCATGTGTGCTTACCCGTTATGCAGGCATGAGTAGCAACCTAAGTAGCTTTGGTGTATACGGATACGAGCCGGGTGAAGATATGAATGAACTGACGGCAGTGCAGATAGCTCAAATGCTGTGGTATTTTATTGATGGTAAAAGCAGGAGCAAGCAGGAAGCATCTTTAGCAGACAGCAGCCTGTTCAACGAGTTTAATACCATGGTGGCAGAAGAAGGAACGGTTTTTTTACAAAGCCGCCGCACAGGCAGGTGGTGGATGCAGTTGCCTGATAAAAAATTAATTGCCTGCAGTTACAATGATTATGTTGCTGCCAGCCGCAGTGAAATACCGGAACGGTGGATGAGGGCGCAGGAGAGAAGCTAATGTGAAAATAGCGCACCGTGAAAATGGCTCAATGAGGTAAAGCAAGATAATAACAATATTCGCAACGGATGCAAGCGGCTGAATGGTAATGCGTTTGGTTTTCTTTTTATTAAGACACCAGTGCCATTGCCTGTTTAATATGTTCTTCACTGCCCATGACGATGACACTGTCTCCGATAGCTAATAAATGATTGGGCGAAGGGTTGATACTGTAATGCTTGTTGGTATTTTTAAGTCCAATAATAGTACACTGTGTTTTTTTCCACAGATCAAGATCAGATAACAGGATGCTTTTTCCTACCGGTAATTCTACGATCCGGAAGGAGGGATTGCTGGTGGTGCTCATAATGGACAGTATTTCTGTTACATCGGGCTGCAATACTAAAGTAGCCATGTGTGCACCGCCGATCTTATCGGGCATAATTACATTGTCGGCACCGGCAATTTTCAGTTTGTGAACGGAGGAATCAATAGAAGCCCTGGTGATTATTTTTACAGCAGGGTTGAGCTGGCGGGCAGATAATACCAGAAAGAGGTTGTCTGCGTCCACCGGTAAAGTGGTGATGATGGCCTTGGCCTGTTTAATGCCGGCCTCTATCAATATTTCATCCTGGGTAGCATTACCTTTTACAAAATGATCGATTTTAAAAGCCATTTCGTTTTCCCAGTTATCGTTGTTTTCTATCACCACAAAGGGAACATTATTATTCTTCAGCACCTGGGCGCTTTCTTTTCCGTTTCTTCCAAAGCCGCAGATGATCACATGGTTTTTGAGGTGATTGATATTGTTTTCCATTTTCATTTGTTTGTAGCGTTTAATAAATTCACCATCCAGCAGGTACCGGGTTACCAGGGTAATGAAGTAAGTAAATAAACCGATGTTGACCAGGATGAGGATAATGGTAAAAATCTTGCCGGCATACGATAATGGCCTGATCACTTCGTATCCAACGGTGGATACTGTTATAACGGTCATATACAAGGCATCGAGGAAACTGTACCCTTCTGTTTTCATGTAGCCAGCCACACCAAATAATATTGCAATCAGCAGCAATACAATTGGCCGGAGTAATTTTGAAAATGATTTTGCCTGGCTGGTAGATAGCATGGAAATATTAATTGGCATTGAAAAATATAACTTTAACGTCAAATGAAAAATTCAATCTGTAATTATAATTTTTTAAAAAGTAAAATGCCCGTTAGCCTGGTGCTGGCAGTGGTTTTATTTTCTTGTTCTGTTTCAACGAAAATAGCAAAGAGGGCAGATAAAATTTTAATGCAGGACAGCGTCATCAGTACGGGACATATTGGCATCAGCATTTACGAACCGGCCACCAATAACTATTGGTATAATTATAATGCCGATAAGTATTTTACACCAGCCAGTAATGCCAAGCTGTTTACATTGTATGCCGGCATGAAATACCTGGGAGATAGTTTGGTAGGGTTGCGATACAGAGACGTAGGCGATACCATAATCATTTATCCCAATGCAGATCCTACTTTTTTGCATGCTGATTTTTCCAAACAACCCATATTTGATTTATTAGCAAGTAAAAAATATGTCAACTTTCAGTCGCAATATTTCACCGATAACCTGGGTAAGGGATGGGCATGGGACGATTACCAGGAGCCGTATATGGTGCAAAGGAATGAATTTCCCATGTATGGAAATATGATTCGGATTTATATCACGCCATCAGGGTATAAGACCATCCCTGATCATATAGACATAAGTTTTGACAGGAATCCCGATAATTATAATGATAGCCTGGGATACGATATTTTTAGAGACTGGAAAGAAAATAAAATCTCCTTGTTGCCCAGTTACCGTCCTTCAGCAAAGGATGAAATATTGAAAATTCCACTTGCTGCCGGCCTTTATGAAATGCCCCGTTTCTTAATGGACACTTTACACAACCAGGTGTATTTGGGCAGGAATGAGGAATTCAAGAATACAGACCGCCGACTTTCAATCACCCACTCCCAACCCACCGATTCCCTCCTTACTCCTATGATGCACCGCAGCGATAATTTTTTTGCCGAACAAACGTTGCTGATGGTCAGCAATGAGCGCCTTGGTTTTATGAATGATGAAGCCATCATTGACAGTCTATTGAACAATGAGCTGAAAGATATACCCCATCGCCCAACCTGGGTAGATGGCAGCGGGCTCAGCCGGTACAATTTATTTACACCTCAATCCTTCATTTATATTTTGAATAAAATGAAAAATGAATTTGGCCTGGAAAGACTGAAAGGCATTTTGCCTACCGGTGGCGAAGGAACATTGAGTGACTATTATACCAGTGACCGAACATTTATATATGCAAAGACAGGTACGCTCGGAGGCACCATTGCACTGAGTGGTTTTTTAATTACCAAAAAGAATAAGCTGCTGGTCTTTTCCATTCTCACCAATAATTTCAAAGGCAGGGCCACAGCCGTTAGAAGAGCGGTTGAGCAATTTGTGAAAGGCATCCGCGAAAACTACTAATAGTTAACCCGTCATTAAAAGCCAGCCTGGCAATCCTTTCTGCTGCCTCATCCAAATGGGATGGGTTGTATAGCATCTATGCATGTCGTTAATACATAAGCCTTTTACCGAGTTAGCCTGGCCTGCCTCTAAGATTCCAGCGATTGGTAAAACATCACAAACAAAGAGTGGTAAGGGCCGCATTTGCTAACCTTCCTGTTTCATTCCTTATCTATTCATTACCCAAAAGGAAAATAATAAATAGCCCGGCAACGGCTTAAAACAGTTTATCATGTTACAGCAGTAAATATTTTTTGATGATCAGGCATCGCAATTAACTAACCGGGTATCTATCTTTTTACCCAAATAAACCACCTTACATATTATCAAAACAATCGTATGAAAAAAATTATTACGCTGCTTTTATTCACGCTCACGGCATTTTCATATCTATCCTTTGCACAGCCCGGTACTGTTTGCAACCCGGAATTCGATTTTACAGTAACCGGCAATACCGTACAATTCAGGCCAGCTATCATCAATACTTCTGCCGTGCTGCAGCACCATTGGTTATTTGGCGACGGCAGTACCGGCACTAACCTTGCTGCCCCGTTACATGTATATCCCGGCCCAGGTATTTATACGGTAAAGCATTTTGTAAAATACCGGTCGCCAAACGACAGCAGTATAATTGTTTGTGCAGATTCAGCAACAAGGCAGGTTGCTATTGTTGGGCTTCCTGCCTGTACCATTCAGGCTAATTTTAGTTTTGTAAGAGACAGCAGTCAACCCAATAAAGTATATTTCAGCAACCTGTCTGCAGGCACAACACCCAATACAGCCGTGAAATGGAATTTTGGTGATGGTACATTTTCGTACGATGATAACCCAACGCATATTTACAGCACATCCGGAGCTTATAGAGTTTGCCTGCTGCTAAGGCGGGACAGCCTGTGTGCTGATGATACCTGTAAAATAGTGCAGGTGCAATTACCAACCAATACCTGCAACCTCGTGGCTGGTTTTGGCAGCCGTCCGGATTCTTTAGATCCGCTCACGATTCACTTTACCAATCACAGCTTACCCTTTGATCCTACAGATTCAATCAGGTACACATTTGGGGATGGCCACAGTTCTAATGGCATCAATCCATCACACACATACACCGCAGCAGGTACCTACCATGTTTGTATCAGGGTAAAAAAAATTACACAGACTGGCACGGCTCCCTGTGTAAGGGAATTTTGCAAAACGGTCATTGTTCAGCAACCGGTATCCTGTAACCTACATTCCAATTTCAGTTTTGTAAGGGATAGTGTTCAAACCAACAAGGTATATTTCAATAACCTTTCTACCGGAACTACGTCCAATACAATGGTGAAATGGTATTTTGGAGATGGTACATTCTCATACGATAATAACCCGGCACATATTTACACCACATCAGGCACCTACACGGTATGCCTGCTCTTAAGAAGAGACAGCCTTTGTGCTGATGACACCTGTAAAATAGTGCAGGTGCAATTGCCAACCAATACCTGTAACCTGGTGGCTGGGTTTGACAGTCATCCCGATTCTTTGAACCCGCTCACTATTCATTTTACCAATCACAGCCTACCCTTTGATCCTGCAGATTCAATCAGGTACACATTTGGCGATGGCAACAGTGCTACCAACATCAACCCCACGCATACCTATGGTGCAGCAGGTACATACAGTGTCTGCGTCAGGGTTAAGAAAGTTACAGCCCCCGGCACAGCGCCTTGTGTAAGAGAATTTTGCAGGATAATTGTTGTGCCAGTACCCGTATGTAACCTGGTGGCCAATTTTATCAGCCGCCCGGATTCAATCAATCCACGGGTCGTTCATTTTACTAATCTCAGCACCGCATTAGCATCAACAGATTCTGTAAGATGGACTTTTGGTGATGGCGCCAGTTCCAGTGATATTAACCCTGAGCATACTTTCACCAGTGCTGGCAGTTTCACTGTTTGCCTCCGGGTGAAAAAAATTACGCAAGCTGGTTCGTTGCCCTGTGTGAGCGAATATTGCAAAACAATCCTTATCCAGCAGCCAATACCATGTACCCTTGTGGCCAACTTTAGTTTTTACAGTGATACGTTGTTTGGTGGAGCATCTGGTGCTTATCGTTTTGCCAATACCTCCTATCCTTTAACTGCAATGGATTCCAGCTTCTGGGATTTTGGTGACGGCACTCCGCTTGTTATTAATCCCAACGATCCACTGGTACATACTTATGCTGCACCGGGCATTTATATTGTATGCCTGAAAGTAAAAAAAGTGCTGACGAACTCAAGCAATGTTGTATGTGAAAGACAGGTATGCAAAACGATTATTGTGCCGGCACCCTGTAACCTGTTGGTAGACTTTAATACAAGGACCGATTCTGTTAATCCCAGAAAAATAATTTTCACCAATCTCGCCAATACACAACCCAGCCAGGCGATTGCAACGTGGACATTTGGTGATGGCACTGGAGGCAATAGCTGGAATGCCGATCATACCTTTGCCCAGCCGGGTCAATACACCGTATGCCTGAAAGTTTCACTCAACAACACTTGCAGGAAGGATACCTGTAAAATTATTACGGTGCTGGCTTCGCCGCAAGACAGTTGTAATATACAGGTTGGGTTTGTCAGCAGGATTGATTCTCCTAACAGGAGAAAGGTATATTTCATCAACACTTCTGTTCCTCTTACGACTGCGGCCATTGTTACCTGGAGTTTTGGTGATGGTACAGTTGGCACAAGCTGGAATGCAGATCATGTGTATGCACAGCCGGGCAGGTATGCCGTATGCCTTACCGTAACAAGAGGAAATAACTGCACCAGAACCTGGTGTGATTCTGTTTTTGTTCCCGGCAGTACTGTTCCGCCTGTTAACTGCGACAGTATCCATATTGGTTATGTTTACCGCAGGGATGCTTATATGCCCAATAAATTATTCTTCTTTGCCACGGCCAACCGCCCGGTAGTACAACAATACTGGACGTTTACCAGGTTGCCCAACGGTGGGCCGGTGAGTGTTAATCAACATGACCCGGTTCATGTATTTGGCGACACGGGCCGCTACAGGGTTTGCTTAAAAGGAATTTTTTGGGGCGGTTGTGTAAAAGAGTATTGCGATACAATTAGCATTTACAGTGTAGCCACACCGCAGCAATGTGTGCTGGTGGCTTATCCTAATCCTGCCCACAACCAGGTATCGGTTAACCTGCACCTGCAGCAACCTGAGCTGATCACTGCAGCCGTTTACAATGCACAAAATGTGTTGCTGATACAACGTACACAACAGGGCTTTACAGGGAATAATTTAGTGACGCTTAACATAGAAAACCTTGTGCCCGGCTACTATACAATCAGGCTGGTGTATGGCAATAAAGTTTGCTATGCAAGGTTCCAAAAACTTTGAGGGTTTTAATCATACAAAGAAAAAAACCCGCAGTGTCTACTGTGGGTTTTTTATGTCGTAGCGTAAACGGGCCGCTTAAGCATTCCAGGTGGCTGGTTCAGGCGCAGATAACGTTACCGGCCAAACATTTTATCCAGGTCTGTTTTCTTAAATTCAGTATAAGTGGGTTTACCATTCGGGGTAATGTTGGGTGAAGCACAGGCAAACAAATCTTCCACTAAGGAGATCATTTCTTTTGGTGTCAGTGATATTCCTGCTTTTATTGATTGCTGCCATGCAAGTGAGCGCAACAGCTTTTCCCTTTTACTGTATTTTAAATCGCTGCTGAAATGTTTATATTGTTCCAGCATCTTTTCGATCGCTGTTTTTTCACTTCCATTCAATACATCTGCCGGGGTACCCTGTATCACAAAAGTATTGCTGCCAAAAGGTTCCAGGTGATAGCCGAGATAATGGAGATCGGGCAACAGTTCACTTAGTAAAACAGTATCGGCCCCGGTTAATTCAATAGTGGAGGGAAACAAACTTCGCTGCGTGGCAATGGGCTTGCCATCCGTTGCTTTTATAAATCGTTCATACAAAATTCTTTCATGGGCATTCTGCTGATGAATGAGCAGGAAACCGGTATTATTTTGCAATACGATATAAGTATTGTGAAGTTGCGTTAAGTCGTGAATGGTGAATGGTGAATGGAGTAGTGCCGTCAATGGTGAATGGTCAATTGTCAATGAGGCTTGCTGGTGTTGATGCTGTTGGTCATTAATGCCTGATTGACCATTAACCATTGACGATTCACCTTTCTTCTCCACCGGTTCATAAAAATCTCTCCAGTGCTTCAGTTCACTTTTCTTTTCTATAAAATGCGCCTGGTTTTTTTGCGTGAAAGTGCTGTATAAAGAAGAAGAGGCTGCGGTTGATTTTTTCTCGTCTGTAAAAGGATTGGTCACCGCATCTAATTTTTGAATGGAAGCATCCAGCTCAAAATCCAGTGCAGGTGTAATGCTAAACTGTGCCAGCGCATGTTTCACTGCACTCTGTACAAATGCATATACAATTTTCTCATCCTCAAATTTTATTTCCTGTTTGGTGGGGTGCACATTGATGTCAAGCTGTGCAGGATCCAGGTCGATAAAAAGCGCATACATGGGGAAACTGTCTTTGGCGATCATCTGGTCAAAAGCATTCATCAGTGCATGGTTGAGGTAAGCACTTTTTATAAAACGGCTATTGACAAAAAAATACTGGTCGCCCCTTGTTTTTTTGGCTGTTTCCGGTTTACCCACAAAGCCATAGATATTCATATAATCCGTCTGCTCATTGATGGCTACTAACCTGGCATTGTAGTTATTCCCTAAAATCTGCACGATGCGCTGCTTCAGTGATCCTTTTTCTAAATGAAACACCTGCTGCCCGTTGCTGGTAAGCGAAAAGAAAATGTCGGGAAATGCCATGGACACCCGGATGAATTCATCTACGATATAGCGGAGTTCAGACGCATTGCTTTTTAAAAAATTCCTTCGTGCCGGCACATTAAAAAACAGGTTCTTCATGGCAATGCTGGTACCCTGCTGCCAGGCAATGGGTTCCTGTTTTTTTACCACGCTGTTTTCAATTTCAATATAGTTGCCGGTTACGGATGCAGCGGTTTTTGTTTTCAGTTCTACCTGTGCTACGGCTGCAATGCTGGCCAGTGCCTCGCCACGAAACCCCATGGTTTTAATATGGAAAAGGTCGTCAATATTTTTTATTTTGGAAGTAGCGTGGCGCTCAAAAGCCATCCGGGCATCCGTTTCGCTCATGCCTTTGCCATTGTCTATTACCTGCACCAGGGCCTTGCCTGAATCATTTACGATCAGTTGAATTTCAGTTGCACCGGCATCCACGGCATTTTCCAGCAACTCTTTCACTGCACTGGCAGGCCGCTGTATCACTTCACCGGCGGCTATCTGGTTGGCGATGTTATCAGGTAATAATTGTATGATGTCGGACAAGATGATAATTGTTTGCTGCAAAAATAGGAAAAGAAAAAGCTGTACCTGTTTGTTTTAATTAATCCAGTGATGGTTGTTGCAGAAGGTTGTAAAAGAAAAAACTAACAATTCTGTAATATAAAGGGTTGTTTTTCAACGTTTGCAATATTTTTTAGGGGAATGATGCATTTTTTTTATAATTTTCACAAAACGTAGTCCCCTCTCTAAACGACATTAACTGCAGCTTTTTTGAAAAACCACCAGCTTTAAAACCATTTTAAGGATGCTGATTTCTAAATATAAATAATATCTGCATGGGCAATTTGAACTTAACCGTTATAAGGAAATACTATTACCGCATTCTATGGGTTTTATTGTTGTTAATGGGTTCAGCCAATTTAACACCAGCGCAGGTATCATCGTATAATTTTTCTCAGGCCGCAGGCACGTATGTTGCTTTAACGGGAGCAACGGCAATTTATGCTACAGCAACAGATGATGCTGTTAGCGCCAATATTTCCATACCATTTTCTTTTATCTACAACGGCACTGGTTATACTGACTGCAGGGTAAGCACCAACGGTTTCCTTACGCTTGGCACAGCTACAACACCCGGCACAACGGTTTATACGCCAATTTCAAGTACGGTTCCAGCATATAATACTGCCATCTCCGGACTTGGCCGGGATTTAAATTCAAAAGTGAGATACCAAACCTTGGGTGTTAGTCCTAACCAGGTTTTTGTGGTGGAATGGTATGATGTTTACAGGTATGCCGTTGGAAATACTGAAAACATCAACTTTCAAATAAGATTGTACGAAACAAGCAATGTGGTGGAAGTGCAATATGGTTCCACCAGTACACCTAATACTACATTTACAACAGGAAGTTCAGAAGTGGGGTTAAAAAGTGCCTCCACCACCAGCTACAATAATGTTACGTTTACCAATGCAACCCTCAGTGGATATTCCTACACTAATAACTGGAACAGTTTGGTTGTTGGTTCATCGCAATCTGATCTGGTAGGAATAACAACGACGGTTGCCCCGGCAAGTGGCAGTATCCTGCGTTGGACACCTTCTTCCTGCACACAGGTAACAACTGCAGTCACGTCTTCTTCTGTAAGCAGCACCAGTGCGGTTATTAACTGGACAAATAATGCTACTTACGCTTCGGGTTATAAAGTGAGGTGGCGTAAGGTAGATGATACCTATTCTGCTGCCACCTGGGCAACACCCGTTTCGCTTCCATTTGGAAGTTCAACTTATACAATCACAGGTTTAACGTCCTCAACTTATTATGTGTTCAGTATTGAAGGATTGTGCAGTGCCGGTTCGGCCAATAATTTTTCAACAGTCACCACCGCAAACACCACAAATGGCAAGGGTCTTTTTATGACATCCTGTGTTAATGCAACCCTGCCTTATTCGCAGGGCTTTAATGCCACTACCATACCTGCCTGCTGGACGCAGCAATATGTTACAGGCACTTCTCCTGTTCAATTTGTTCCATCCTGTACCAATCCAACCATACTTACACCGCAGGACGGCGCAGACTTTGTTTACTGGAACAGTTTCAGCATAACCAGTGGCAACAAAACGAGGCTTGTTTCCCTGCCGATAACTACAACCGGCGCTGCCACAGTAAATGCAAGGTTTTACTGGTACCATGATAATTCAGCTTATACAAGTGCCACGTATGCAGACGAAGGTGTGGTACTTCAATATTCACTTGATGGCATTGCGTGGAATAATGTGCAAACAATAAACCGTTTGCTTACCGGTACGGATGGGTGGACTTTGTACGACATTGCATTGCCTGCAGGTGCCGGTAATGTGGCAAATATGTATGTAGGCTTTTTATTTACCTCCAGGCTGGGTAATAATTGTGCTTTGGATAACCTGCTGGTATATGTGCCTGCACCATGCACCACACCCACCAACCAACCGGCGGCGCTTTCGATTACAGCTGTTACTGCTACTTCATTGATCGGTTCATTTACGGCTGCAAGTCCTGCCCCCAGCGGGTACATTGTTTTAAGAAGTACCAGCAGCACGGCACCTGTGTTGGCCAATGGTGCCAGCTATACGGTAGGGTCTGCGTATAGTCTGCCTGGAAACAGTTACACAGTTGTTTCCTATGGTTCCGCTACCAGTTTTACCCAAAGCGGCCTAACGCCCAATACACAGTATTATTATTATGTACTTTCTTACAACAGTTCCTGCACCGGGCAGCCTTATTTTTTAAATACATTGCCGCTTACTGCCAATCCATCAACCTCGTTAACCTGTACTGCTGCTTCAGCCTCGCTAACCGGTACTGCAGCCAGTTCTACATCAGCCACTATTAATTTTACAACCATTACCGGGGCTGCTTCTTATATACTTCAGTATAGTATTGCAGGCGCCAATGCATGGATAGCCGCTTCGCCAGCACCAACAGTGTCACCTTATACCTTAACAGGCTTAACATCGGGTACTGCTTATGATATAAGGATTGAAGGGCCCAACAGCAATTGCGGTACACTTAAAACTACCTCCAGTGCGTTTACAACAACCTGCGCAATTATTGCCAGTTTACCGTGGTCAGAAAAATTTGATGGCATGGGAACAATAGGCTCGGGCATTGTACCCCCGTGCTGGCTGCATGTAACCGGAACAAAACCATTCTATTCATCCAATGCTTCTTATACAACTTATAATGATCCCTATTCAGGTACCAACTATATGACTGTAGCATATGGTAATACCACAGCCAGTCATTTATGGACACCTGGTTTTCAGCTAACCGCTGGTGTTAGTTATGATTTCAGTTTTAAATGGGTGGGAGATGGTTATAGCGGCTGGACAGGAGATGCGTTGCACAACACCTCTCAGAATGCAACAGGAGCAACCAATATGGTGAATTTTGTTGTTGCAGCTACCACCACGTCAGCATCATACAGCACAAAAACCTACACGGTTGTTCCTTCAGTTACCGGTACCTACTATTTTGCCACCAGGGTTTCGTCCAATTCAACACCATGGTATCTCGGCTTTGATGATTATTCACTCAAAGTAACGCCGCCCTGTAACTATGCAGGTACGGCTTCTGCAGCCAGCAATTCCATTTGTGCAAGCAGTGGTTCCACTACGTTGAGTGCAGTTGATTATTCAGTTTCGGGCGCAGGGCTTGCCTACAACTGGCAGGTTTCATCGGATAACGTAACTTTTGCAGATATGGCAGGGCAAACCAATCCAGCATCCGCCGGTACGGGCATTATAAACGCCACCAGGTATTACCGCCTAAGGGTATTTTGTACTTCACTTGGTAACAGTTATTCAAATGTTGTAACCGTCACCGTGGGCAGTTTCAGTATTACCGGCTCTACTGGTGCCAGCAGGTGCGGCGTAGGTACAGTTACTTTAAATGCCACAGCAACAGTTGGCTCCACTATAAGCTGGTACACTGCAGCAACGGGGGGTACAAGCATCGGAACAGGAGGTAGTTTTGTAACACCAGAAATAAGCGTCAATACCAATTATTATGTGGGTGCCAACAATGGGGTTGTAGCGGCAACGATTGGGGCTACTTATTCCGGATCCAATACAAACGGCACATCAACAGGGTCGCATGGAATTGTAATCACCACCACCAGCCCTACAATTAATATCATTTCTGCCAAAATACCTTTTACAGGCAAAGGAGCTTTTACCATTCAACTGCAAACCACCGGGGGTATCGTTATTTCATCTGTTACTACAGCAGAAATAACTGGTGGGGGCTCCGTGCCGGTTACGGTTCCGCTTAATATGGCTGTAGTAACACCGGGCACTTACAGGCTTTTGGTTACCGCCGTTACCGGTACCATCGACGACCTCGGATACATTTCCAATGCTGTTTTCCCTTATTCGGGTTTAGGGGGTGCTTTTGTGGTCGCTTCAGGGTATTGGTATGGAAATACTTCCTCCTCCAATATGTACCTTTTTAGCCTGTCTGTTACCGATATATGTGAGGGTACCCGTACTATGGTAACGGCTACAGTTACCCCACCACCAGCATTAACCATCAGTTCAAACGCTGCTACTATCTGCAGCGGCAGCAGTACTGTTATTAATGTAACCAGCCCGGCTTCCAATTTTGCTACTTATTCGTGGTTGCCAGCCACTGGTGTTACGGCAAGCGGTTCCCCACTTGGTATGACGGTAACATTAAACCCTATTACCACCACCAACTATACACTTACTGCAACATCGGCAGCTAACTGTGTAAATACAGCAACCGTATTGATTACTGTAAATGCTGCCCCACCCACCACTACCGGTGCAGCAGTATGCAGCGGTACCAATGCCACCATAGCCGCCACCAGTCCGTGCACCAATTATGGCAACCCAACCTTAACAATCACGGGCTCGTGGAATGCCACTACAGACCCGACAGCGCCACGGCCAATTATTTATATCGCCAATTCACCCACCTGCAATTTTGACCCTGCTGTTATAAGGAACTATACTATACAGGATTTCCAGGTAACCGTAACCGGTACTTATACATTCGGGATGCCTAATACCACTGCGTACGATGGAATGGGCTATATTGTAACCGGGGCTTTTGTACCCGGCACCTGCCCTGGCACCGGTACCTGGATTGTAGGGGACGATGATTCCGGCCCTACTTTGTTTGAACCTTTTATGTCTGCTACTTTAGTTGCCGGCACCACCTATACTTTAATTACAACCACTTATTCCCCTACCAGCGGAACTGTTACGGATACTTACACATGGAATATTACCGGTCCGGTAGGTGGGGCTGTTACCACAGTAAGTGGTGGTGTTTTACAATGGTACACCGTTCCTGCTGGCGGGTCATCCATTTCATCTGCCTCACCATTTAATCCGGTGGGTGTTGCCGGTTCCGGTATTGCTACCAATACATCTGCGGGGTCATATACCTTTTATGCAGCCTGTTCAAACAACAGCACCTGCAGAACCGCCACCGGGTATGTAATTGGAACAACCGGCCAATGGATAGGAGCATCCAACAGTACCTGGTCGAATGTGGCAAACTGGTGTGGTGCGGTTCCTGTAATCAGTACAGACGCCAGCATCTCCATCGGGGCGCCCAATATGCCGGTATTAAGTACCGGTGTGGGGGCTGTCAGAAATTTGACTGTCAATACAGGGGCATTGCTAATGGTTAGTAATGCCACTATGCAAATTGCCGGCGTTATCACTGCCGCAGCAAATACCATCACGGCAACCAGTGGTACCATTGAATTATCGGGAAGCGCTCCGCAAGGCATATCGGGCAGCAGCTTTACCGGCAGAACGATACAAAATTTAATTGCCAGTAACAGTGTCAATGTTTCTTCTGTGGTAAATGATACACTCAAAATAACCGGAGTATTGTCTTTTGGAAATGTGGATGGTAAAATTTTCAATTCCGGGGATAATACAACGTTGATTTCCGATGCATCCGGTACCGCAAGAGTGGCAGATATCAGCACCGGCGGTGTTAACCTCACCAACAGTATTTCAGGAAAGTTTGTGGTGGAAAGATACATCCCGGCAAGAAGGGCCTGGCGTTTACTAACGGCGCCGGTTGTGGCAGGATCACAAACCATCAACCAGGCATGGCAGGAAGGGCAGGGTGGCAACTGGACACTGAACAACAAGCCTGGTTATGCAACCCATATTACCGGCGGGCCAACAAGAACTACGGCAAACGGCTACGACCAGGGGCCTTTGAATCCATCTATTTATGGACATAGTGGCTCTGCCTGGAATTATTTACCTGCTACCACTGGCGAACCGGTTACAAACAGGCAGGGATGGATGCTTTTTGTAAGAGGGTCAAGGGCAATCAACCTGCCTTTATCTAATACCGGCACCCTGGCGGATAACACAGTACTTCGTGCTGTTGGGGCAATTAAATACGGCACTCAATCTACTATCACCAGTGCCGGAGGCGGTTTTACAGTAATTGGCAACCCTTATCCATCACCTGTTGATTTTAATGCGTTCACAAGGTCTGGCGTTATTGGTGGAGTAGGGGGTAATAATGCTTATTATTTGTGGGATCCTTATATCGGCGGTGGCAGTGGTGTAGGTGCTTTCGTAACATTTAGCAGGAACGGAACGGTATATGACATGACAGTTTCAGGTGGATACCCGGGTTCTTCCAGCATTACCAATACAGGTGTTATCCCATCAGGGGCAGCGTTGATGGTAAACCTGATCCCCGGGGGAAGTATTGGCTTTGCCGAGACTGATAAAACAGTAGATGTGCCGGGCCCAGGTTTTGTATTCAGGCCGTCCACTGATCCGGCGGCATCATCGTTGAGAGCAACTTTGTATGTGTTGGACGCAGATGAACCTACATACATTGCCGATGGCAGCCTGGTTACTTTTAGCGAAAATTCCAACACGGCTGTTGACAATGAAGATGCAATCAAAGTGAATAATTTTACACAGAATTTTTCAGTGACCAGGGATGGGACAAGAATAGCCATTGAAAGAAGAAACTTACTGGTTGCGAACGACAGCATATTTTATACTATGTGGAATATGAGGCAAAAGAATTATGAACTGGAGATTGCCGGCACTAACCTTCGACTGCCAATGGGTACGGTTGCATTTTTAGAAGATAATTTCCTCCATCAAAAAACAGCACTGGGATATACTGATACAACAAGAATAAGTTTTTCGGTAACAGCGGATGCAGCAAGCGCTGCCGCCAACAGGTTCATGATCGTTATTGAGCAGGCGGGTGTCGTACCCGTTACATTTACAGCCGTGAAAGCATACCAGCAAAGCAGCGATATCGCAGTAGAATGGACAGTGCAAAATGAATTAAACATTGTTGGGTATGAAGTGGAAAAGTCTTTAGATGGAATTCATTTTACTTCCAT
>Ga0105048_10001650_pt1 | contig 36147 bp, 31 predicted proteins | sample MAT05_FD_78382 | JGI IMG/M metagenome (GOLD analysis project Ga0105048, IMG submission 78382) | Freshwater microbial communities from Lake Fryxell liftoff mats and glacier meltwater in Antarctica - MAT-05 | ecosystem: Environmental > Aquatic > Freshwater > Ice > Liftoff microbial mat | place... | reverse complement strand
TGGAGTCGCTTCGGCGCGGGGTAAGGGCGCGTTGGAATGAGCGGCAGAAGAGAATCGAAGGCTGATAGTTGCATCGAAGTGCGACGCGCCCAGGTCTCGGCGGGATGAGGTGACTAATTAACCAACGGAGGAGATCCTCCGGCTCTGCCGGGGAGGCAGCAGCAGTTTGACAGTTCCGGGAGAATAGTCCGCTCCCGTCATATCAATTCTTTAGGCGCATCCGCTGACGTCGAGTGCTTGTTCGACCCGGAATTGCTCGGGGGTGCGTCCCGCTTTCGATGGCGATCAGGCCCCTTTGAGAGGCCAGCCATCCCTCCGGCTCTGCCGGAAGATACTTACTCAGCCAGAACGCCGGCGCCTCCTATATAGTGGCTTCCATGGGCTACTGGGAAGTTCCTTTTGGCGGCGACTCCGGCAGGAGAGCGCCGCGACTGGCGCCTACGGTTCGCCGATTGATGCCGTTGCTGGCCCTGACCGCGGGCTGGGGACAGGGGACGCCGGAGGAGGCGCGCCGTTCGTACAATGCAATGTTTAAAGATCCGGCAAAGGTCTATTCCGGTGCGCCGAATGCATTTCTAGTGCGGACGATGACGGGACGGAAACCGGGCCGGGCGCTCGACATTGGGATGGGGCAGGGCCGCAACGCACTCTGGCTGGCGGAACAGGGGTGGGATGTGACGGGAATCGACATCTCCGACGAGGGGGTGGCGCAAGCGCGGGACGAGGCCAGGCGGCGTGGATTGAAACTGCGCGCAGAACGGTTTGGGTACGCCGAATTCGCCTACGGGGAGGCGCAATGGGACTTAATCGTTCTTTGTTCTTTTCTTCCTCGCGAATTGCCGGCGCGGCTGACGCGGGCATTGAAGCCAGGAGGGCTAGTTGTAGTGGAAGGTTTCCACGCTGACACGGCGTTCACGCGTCTGCTTCCGGGCGGATACCACGACAACGAATTGCCGCGGATCTTCGATGGTTACCGGACACTGCATTACGAAGATACGCAGGCGCCGGCGGAATGGGGCGGGGCCCTTGGAGGTGGAAACAGGATTGTACGGCTATTGGCACAACGGCCGGCAGACCCTCTTACTGAATGCCACTTTGAAGGCCGTTCGTTTACGAAAGGCCAAACGACTTGTTGGGGCCCAATGAAGCCTAGTTGCGAAGTTGCGGGATGGGTACGAGCGGGGTCGTGCGAAAATAGCGTAAAGAATGATTGAAACTCTGCGCCCAGGCGCTAACGCATTGAACGCGCGCGTGGCCCTTTTTGATTTCGACGGCACGTTATCTTTGATCCGCTCCGGTTGGGTAGAAGAGATGGTCCCGATGATGGTGGAAATCCTCGCCGGCTTGAAGACGGGCGAATCAGAGGCGGAGTTGACCGCTATTGTGTTGGAGTATGTCGGTCGCTTGACTGGCCGCCAGACAATCTACCAGATGATTGAGTTCGCGGAGCAGATCGCCAACCGTGGGGGCAAACCGGAAGAGCCGGTGGTCTATAAGCACATGTATCTGGACCGCCTGATGGGCAAGATCAAGACCCGCATCGAGGATTTGGAGACTGGCCGGATTTCCCCCGATACGTGGATGGTTCCGGGGTCGGTGCAACTGCTGGAAGGCTTGAAAGATCGCGGTATCAAGATGTATCTTGCGTCCGGGACTGACGACAAATACGTGAAGCACGAGGCGACGATTCTGGGTTTGGCGCCTTATTTCGGTACGCACATGTACGGCGCCCTGGATGATTACAAGTCCTTCTCCAAGGCCATTTTGATCAAACAGATTATCGACTCCGCCGAGAATCGCGGCGACGAGTTTGTTGGCTTTGGCGATGGATACGTGGAGATTGAGAACGTCAAGTCTGTCGGCGGCGTGGCGGTGGGTGTCGCGTCGGATGAACCGGACTGCGCCAAGGTCGATCTGTGGAAGCGGGACCGGCTGGTGAGCTCCGGCGCCGATTGGATTGTGCCCCATTTCAATACCACCCCAGCGCTGCTGTCCACACTGTTTCCGGAGTAAATCTCATGGCCTCCCGGTACGAAGTATTCGACCGTTCGCGCCTTCTTATCAAGCCTCTCGGCGAGCGTGTCAACGATCTGGAAATCTCCCGGTGGATGGCGCTTTCCGATAACCCGCCGCCATTCGCGCATCCCGACCTCCCGTTGATCGCGCAGCGTCTCCAAGCGGCGAAGGACCGCGGCGCGGCGCGGATTCTGATGATGGGTGCGCATGTCCTGCGGGCTGGCGTAAACCGGTTTCTAATTGACTGGCTGGAACGGAGTGTGATTACCCACATCGCTTTCAACGGCGCGGCGGCGATTCACGATTACGAACTGGCGCGAATCGGCGCGACGACGGAGAGCGTGGCTCGCTATATTCGCTCCGGCGAATTCGGGCTGTGGCAGGAGACGGGCGAGTTGAACGACGTCATTGTGGAAGCGGCGGCAGAGGGCATGGGCCTTGGCGAAAACGTCGGCCGTCATATTGAAACGTCCAGCTTTCCACATAAGGAGTTGAGCGTCTTCGCCGCGGCATACCGGGCCGGGGTCCCGGCCACCGTACACGCCGGAATCGGCTATGACATCCTGCACGAGCATCCCAACTGTAACGGCGCGGCGGTGGGCGAGGCCAGCTATCGGGATTTTTTGATCTTCGCCCGCGCCGTTGAGAACCTGGAGGGCGGTGTGATGCTGTCGTTCGGTTCCGCCACCATGGCGCCGGAAGTTTATCTGAAGGCTTTAGCTATGGCCCGCAACGTGGCGCATCAGGAAGGCCGCGTGGTCCGGAACTTCTCTACCGGCGTCTTTGACATGGTTCCGATTGGCGGCGACATTCATCGTGAACTGCCGAAGAGCGACCCGGGGTACTATTTCCGGCCCCACAAGACCATTCTCGTCCGCACGGTTGCCGACGGCGGCGAAAGCTATTATTTCTGCGGGGACCATCGCGGGACAGTCCCGGCGTTGTGGGGCTTGACGCGATGACTACGGCAGAATTGCTGGAAAAGATTGCCGCGCTGCGGGTGCTTGTCGTAGGCGATATTTGCCTCGACCGCTGGTGCTGGTACGACCCGGGGCTGGCGCTGCCTTCGGCGGAGACAGGTATTCCGAGGATTGGTGTCGTGCGCACGGAAATTACTCCAGGCGCCGGTGGAACGGTTGCCAATAATCTTGCCGCGCTGGGGGTTGCGAACGTGGCGGTGCTCGGCGTCGTGGGCGCGGACGGCTTTGCATGGGAATTGCGCCAGGCGTTGGCCGCGCGAGGCATCGATGGATCGCTGCTGCTGGAAGTGCCCGCGTTGCAGACGTTCACTTACACCAAATTGATCAATACGCATACTGACGAGGAGGATTTGCCGCGAGTCGATTTTGTTGTTACTCGAGCCTTATCCGAAGAGGTCGAAATGCGCCTGGTGCGGAAGTTTATCGACAATGTTATGCGCTTCGACGTCGTTATCGTTAGCGACCAAGCGGAGACATCGGCCGGGGGCGTTGTGACGCCGGCGCTACGGGGCGCGATTGAGTCAATGGCGGCCGCGTATCCGGAAAAGGTAGTGTGGGTGGATTCGCGGGCGCGCGCGGAACACTTCCAGGGCGTCATCGTAAAGCCCAACTTGAAAGAAGCGAATGAGGCGTCCATGCGGGCGCTGGGGCGTATCGATTTCCCCGCGCTGCGCGCGCACTGCGCGGCGCCACTTTTAGTGGTTACACATGGGGGTGAAGGAGTCCGTATCTATGATTCTACCGGCGAGGAGTGGGTCAAGACAGAAGCGATTTCGAGTCCCGTCGATATATGCGGTGCGGGTGACAGTTTCAGCGCGGGCGCTGCTTGCGCTTACGCCGTGACACGGAATGCGGTGACGGCGGCGGAGTTCGGTAATCGGGTCGCGTCAATCACCATCATGAAGAAGGGTACAGGCACCGCCACTCCGGCCCAGTTGCTATGAACACGCTGGCGATCGACCTTGGCGGGACTAAGTTTTCTGTTGCAATGTTCGACGATGCCGGCGTGATGGTCCGCCGGGAGTCTCGCGCTACGGACCGCGATGGCGGAAAAGACTGGATGCTCGGGCAGATCGCCGCCGTCGTCCGGGAGTGGGCAATGCCCATCGACAGGTGCGCCATTGGCTTCGGCGGGCCAGTGAATTTTGAAAAGCAGATAGTGGCGTTGTCGACGCACGTCGGCGGCTGGGCGGATTTTGATCTCTGCGGCTGGGTGCGCGGCGAATTAGGCATCGGGACCGTCGTCATGGACAACGACGCTAACGCCGGGGTTCTGGGAGAAGGCATTCACGGCGCTGGACGGGGCTATCGGCCGCTGTTCTACATGACGCTTTCGACCGGCATCGGAGGCGGAATCCTCACGGCCGATGGCGTCTATCGCGGCGCCGATTCCTACGCCGGTGAACTTGGCCATCTTACGATTCGACCCGGCGGACCGGATTGCCTTTGCGGATCACAGGGGTGCTTTGAAAGAATGTGCTGCGGGCTGTGGCTGGAGCGCGACTACGGAAAGACAGCCAAGGAACTGGCAGGAGATCCGGCGTTCGTCGAGACTTACGTGATTAATCTGGCGCTCGGATTGAAGGCTTGCGTCATGCTCCTGAATCCGGCGCGGATCGTGATTGGCGGCGGTATTAGCAAGGCGGGGGACAAGCTTTTCGTTCCGCTTCGCAAGGAGTTGAGACGGCAAGTGACATCCTGGAGCCGGGCGCGCTTGGACGTCGTGCCGGGGGAGTTGGGAGACGACTCCGTTCTCTACGGCGCGCTCGAACTCGCCCGCTTAAGCCGTGTGTAACTGGCCGTCGCGCATGTGAACAATCCTATCCGCGAACGCAGCCGCTTCGGGGTTGTGCGTGATCATCAGGATCGTCTGCCCCAGCCGTTTGTTCAGGTCGCGCAAAAGATTCAGAACCGCGGTCGAATTTTCTGTATCCAGATTCCCTGTCGGCTCATCGGCCAGCAGGATCGCCGGACGATTGACGATCGATCGCGCGATAGCCACACGCTGCTGTTCGCCGCCGCTCAACTGGCGCGGTTTGCGGCCCATTTTGTTGGTAATGCCCAGAACTTCCAAAACCTCAACAAACTGCTCGTCTAGCGGGCCCTTCATGCCGGCAATATCCCGGGCGATTTCGATGTTGTCTTTCACCGTGAGCGTGGGAAGGAGATTGTACTTCTGGAATACGAAGCCCACCGACTTCATCCGCAGCTTTGTACGGTCGCCGTCGCTCATCTTCATCAGGTCCTGCCCGTCAATGAAAACGGTGCCGGCCGTCGGCGGCGTCAACCCGCCCAGAATGTGAAACAAGGTCGATTTACCGGAACCCGACGGCCCAACTACCGCTAGAAACTCGCCGCGTTCGACGGCCAGATCCACCCCTCTCAGCGCGTGGACATCCACGTCCCCAGAGCGGAATGTCTTTCGCAAATCGCGAATACCGATGATCGGCTCAGTCATACGATAACGACTCCAAGGCGTCCTGGCGCGCGGCCTTGATCGCGGGGTAGAACACGCCTAGCAATGCGCCGCCCAGTGTTACCGCGGCCGCCTTCCACCACCACTCGTACACGATGGCTTGCGTCATCGACGCGGGAATGAATGTCGCGATCATCCACTGGGTGACGTAGCTCATCCCAATCCCCATGGAGCTTCCAATCACGGCCAAGAGAATTGTCTCTCGTAAAAGTATTCCCAGCACGTAGGCCTGCCCCGCGCCGAGTGCCTTCAGAATCCCAATCTCCCGCGTGCGCTCCAGGATCGCGGTATACATCGCCAAGAAGACGACCAGGAACCCGAACAAGACACTCAGCGTCACCACCACTCCAATGAACGATTTCAACTCCGGAACGCTGTTGACCGAGAACTGGGAAGCGAGTTCGTCCATGGAATAGATCGGATAATCCGTGAGTGTCTGCTTAAGATGTGCGATTACTTCCGCCGTGTGCGACGGATCATCGAGCTTTACGTAGATCACCGAGACCTTGCCGGTGTTTGCCGTCACATCCTGCAATAGCTTCCTCGGCAGCATCATTCGCGTCAACTTTCCGCCGCGAAAGATGCCCGACACAATCCAGTCGCGGTTCAACATATTTATGGTCGAACCGGCTTTCAGCTTTTTTTCCCTGGCATAGTACTCGTCAATGATCGCTTCCTGGCCGTCCTTGAATGGCCGGCCCTCCAGGAACGTAAAGCCGCCGCTCATCTTCGTCATTTCGTCGAAATCAACGCCGTGCACCGTGCTGACTCCGCCGAGCGGGGCTATGACAACGCCCGTCGCTTGCGCTACGTGCGGCTGCTCCAAGGCCCACCCCACCAGCCTCTCGTTGATGCTTGGCGGCGTTATTCCGATCACCGACGAGCCCGACGGCCGGATAATGATATCTGCGCCGACGCCGCGCGTGCGCGCTACCTGCTCGCGCAACATCCCTTCGCCGACACCCACCAATGTCAGCATCATCGTTACGCCGAGCCCAATCGCCAGCGAACTCAGTAAAGTTCTAACCGGGCGATGCTTCAGATTCTCCCAAACCAGCTTATAGACCAAGCCTCAATTGTATCGCGCCGCGTCTGCTAATCTGGAAATTCCTCTTGCATCATGTCGTTCCAGATTCGTCCGCAACAAGAATTTCTAGTACAGCCAGCCCTTCCCGCGGCCCTGGCCCGCCTTTCCGAACTCGCCTATAACCTCCTTTGGGTATGGGATCGAGACATCCGCAGTATGTTTCGGCGCCTTGACGCCGCCGAATGGCGAAGCTCTTCGCACAATCCGGTACGCATGCTCGGCCAGGTTTCGCAGGCGACGCTGGAAAAGGCCGCCGCCGATCCGCGATTTGTCTCGATGTACAAGAAGGCTTGCGAGAAGCTGGACGGCTACATGGCGGCCACGCCGACCGAAAGCGAGAAGTTGATCGCCTATTTTTCAATGGAATACGGCCTCGCGGAGTGCTTGCCGATCTATTCCGGCGGCCTGGGCGTGCTGTCCGGCGACCATATGAAGGGAGCGTCGGATCTGGCATTGCCGCTCGTAGGCGTCGGACTGCTTTATCAAAAAGGGTATTTCCGGCAGTCGTTGAATCCCGATGGCTGGCAGATCGAAAAGTCTCCTGAGAACGATTTCTATACCCTGCCTTTGCGGCCCGTCTTTAACGAGGACGGTTCGGAACTCACCGTGGATGTTCCAATGCCCGGCGGCGATATTGTCGCCAAGGTGTGGAAGATTCAGGTTGGCCGCGTTCGCCTTTTCCTGCTCGACACAAATATTCCGCGGAACGCTAACCCGGAGATACGCGACATCACCGATCAGCTATACGGCGGCGACTCGAATACGCGCATCCGGCAGGAAATTGTCCTCGGTATCGGCGGACTTCGCGCTCTCCGCGCCCTGGGAATTGAGCCCACCGTCTTCCACATGAATGAGGGGCATTCCGCGTTTCTTGCGGTGGAGCGAATCCGAGTGTTGATGGCGACCTATGGGCTTAGTTTCGATGAAGCCATCGAAACCTGCCGCGCGAACAATGTCTTTACGACGCACACTCCCGTACCCGCCGGCATTGACCTTTTCGACACCGGCCTGATGCACTACTATTTCCGCGAGTATTGCGAGCGCACGGGATTCTCCATGGATCAATTGCTTTCGTTGGGCCGCCGCCGACCGGGCGATCAGGGCGAGTCGTTTTCGATGGCCATTCTCGCGATCAAGACCAGTTGCTGGCGGAACGCAGTCAGCGCTCTGCACGGCGTCGTCTCACGGGAAATGTGGCAGGATCTTTGGCCGAATGTGCCTGCGTGGGAGATCCCTATCACTCATGTCACGAACGGCGTCCATATTCGTTCCTGGGTTAATGGTGACTTGGTCCAACTCTACGATAACTATCTGCAGCCGGACTGGCGGGAAAAGGGCGCCGATCCGGAGACGTGGAAACAGGTTGACGATATTCCGGATCGCGAGATCTGGGAGGCCCATAAGAAGCGAAAGCGTCAATTGATAGGCTTCGTTCGCAATCGTCTTCTGCAAGGCGCGCAGCAGCGGAAGTCGTCGTCGCCGGAAGTGCGCCGGCTCTCGGAAGCGCTGGACCCAGATGCCTTCACCATTGGTTTCGCGCGCCGGTTCGCTACTTATAAGCGCGCGACGCTGATGCTTCGTGATTTGCCGCGACTGAAACGCCTCCTCACCAACAATCGCATGCCCGTGCAGATCCTGATCGCGGGCAAAGCTCACCCCAAGGACATCCCCGGCAAGACGCTTATTCGTGAGATTTTCCAACTTTCGCGGGATCCCGAACTCGCGAATCGCTTGATTTTCGTCGAGGACTATTCGATCGCAGTCGCCCGGGAACTTGTTCACGGCGTCGACGTCTGGCTCAACAACCCGCGACGAGGCGAAGAGGCTTGCGGAACGTCCGGAATGAAGGCCGGGATCAACGGAGTTTTGAATCTTTCCATTCTCGATGGCTGGTTCGATGAATCCGACGATGTTTCCGGTGGGTGGGCAATTGGAGATCGAGAATCCTATTCGGACGATCAGGACGAGATTCACGCCTCTTCGGTTCTCTCACTGCTAGAGAACGAGATCGTGCCCATGTACTATGCGGCCCGTGCGGACGAGGTCCCTGTCGAATGGGTCCGGCGTATGAAGCAGTCGATCAAAGCGTTGACCCCGCAATACGATGCCCGGCGCATGTTGGACGATTATTCCCGTCTGCTTTACAATCCTGCCCACGAATATCGCGCCGAAACGCGTTCCGACAATTTTACCCGCAGTCGTGATCGGGCCGCCTGGGACACACAGGTGCAAGCAGCCTGGCCGAATGTGCGCTTTGTGGAAATGAGCAGCGCGCCGCACGGGCCGCTGCTAACCGGCCATCCCATGCCGATGCGAGCGGTCGTCGAGCTCGCCGGCCTGGTGCCGGGAGATGTTCGTGTTGAGGCTGTGGTCGGCCGGATCGATTCTAACGGCGCGCTCGAAGACACGGAGATTGTTTCGCTCGCTCCATTGGAGCAGCGCGGCAGCGCCTGGGCGTTCGGTTGCGATTATGCACCGACACAAACGGGCCGGCTCGGGAGCGCCTTCCGCGTATCGAGCAATCATTTCGATCAAGCGCTCACCCGGCCCTGCAACGCTCTTCTTAAATGGAGTTGAAGATTTTCTAGAGCCAGCCCTTTTGTCGAGCTATCCGGGCGGCATCGGTGCGGTTGGCCGCGCCGAGCTTGCTCATCACTTCCGAGAGATAATTTCGCACCGTTCCTTCGGAGAGCTCTAACTCCACGCCGATTGCGGCACTGCCGGCCCCTTCGGCCGCGAGGCGCAGAACCTGCCGTTCGCGGTCGGTCAGCGGGTCTGCTTCGGTCCACGCCTCAGTCGCTAACTCAGGGTCGATCACCCTTCCGCCGGCATGTACCTTCCGGATTGCCCCAGCCAATTTGGCCGAAGGCGAGTCTTTCAAGAGATACCCGGCGACGCCCGCGTCCAACGCTCGCCGCAGATAACCCGGCCGCGCGAACGTTGTCAGGATGATCAGTCGCATCCGGCCCAGTTTTTTCAGCTCGGCCGCCAATTCCAAGCCCGTTCGCTTTGGCATTTCAATATCAGTGAGCACCACATCGGGCCGCAGGTTTAAGGCCATCGACAACGCTTCGTCTCCGTCATGTGCCTGCCCGATCACGTCCAGATCGTCCTCGATCTCCAATAAGGCAGCCAGCGCTCCCAACACCATCGCCTGATCTTCTGCAATCAGCACTCGTATCTTCAAAGTGACTCTCCCAACGGCAATCGCACGAGGATCGCCGTGCCACGCGCTCCGTTTCGCTCCATCGTTCCGCCCAACAGTTCCACGCGCTCCCTCATTCCCGTCAATCCATTGCCTTCTACGCTGTCACACCCCTGCCCATCGTCCCGAATTCGCAATTCCACCGCTCCATTCGCGGCGCCGAGCGAGAGTTCGCAGCACCGCGCTCTCGCATGACGCACAATGTTCGTCACCGCCTCCCGAATCGCCAATGAGAGTACATTTTCTTGCTGCGGAGTCAGCGGGCAGGCCTCCATTTTGCAGTCCAGGTCCACGCCGGCCGCGGTCAGGGCGCCTCGGGCCTGCTCTACCTCCGCCGCCACTCCCGCCGACCGGTACCCTTTCACTGCCGCCCGCACCTGTGCCAAAGCTTCTCGCGAGATCTTCTCCACATCCCGGATCTCCTGCGCCGCGCGCGCCGGATCCCGTTCGGTAAGCCGCGACGCCAGCTCAGACTTCAACACAATCACCGACAACGTGTGCCCCAGAAGGTCGTGCAAGTCCCGTGCAATCCGCTCCCGCTCGGCGATCTTCGCGAGGCGCTCGGTTTCTTCCTGTGCCATGGCGAGCCGCCGGTACATTTGACGTTTCCGCACGTCAACGATTGCCATCGTTCCGACAAGAAGCGAAAACACGATCCCTGCCACCCAGAAGACCGGCGAACGCTGCAGCAACAGGGCCACGCCTCCAATAAAGATCGTCCATCCGGCCAGCCACCCCCAAATCCGCCCCGGCTTCAACTCCGTCGAGACCTTTGCCAGAAACGACGCGGCGTATATGAAAAACACCGAGGCCCCCGGATTCCAGTGTGCGAACCCGGTCCCCAGCACACCTAACGCGGCCACCACCCATAGCGTCTGAAAACCGCGAAGCCAATATCCCCAAAAGTACAATGGCAGGAAGACCGCCACTCCTGCAAGAGTGACGGCCCACTCAATCCCCGAAGCGTTCCCCGATGCCGGATAGAACGCGAACTGTGTCAAATAGACCAGCCAAAGATACGGCAGCCATCCGCTGTCGTTTCCCGGCGGCAAAAATGGGTAGCGTCGGGTCATGTCCTCTCGGATCGGCGCCATGCCGCCGTCGCCGCACTGAGCAGCACCACGGTCATCCCGGTCAGAACCAGCTAATGCATGCCCGTATCCTCTCCGCTGCGCCTCCCCAGAATGGCCAACGCAACCTCCACAACATGATACGGCGGAAGCGCCGGAGCAATCTGCCGCAGTGCGGGCGGGAACATCTCCATGGGCAGCCAGAGGCCCGAAAGAATTGCCAACGGGAAGGCGAGCAGGTTGATCAGGCCCGGCGCGGATTGCGGGCTGGCAATGGCGCCGACGAGAAACCCAATTGCGCCGCAGGGAATCGCGGCCGCTATCATCAGCAGCGTTAACTGCCCCGCCTGCTCGATGGTTAGCTTCAGCCCGACGCCAAAGACAGCCAGCGCCATCAAAGTGCATTGAATGATGAACCCGAACAGGATGGCGCCCGCCAATTTAGAGACTATGTATGCGAACGGAGGCATCGGACTCGCTCGCTTCACATCCAGCCACCCCAAGCCTCGTTCAGCCGCAGTGTTTGCGCCGATTCCCCACAAAGCGGTAGCCAGTACGCCAAAAACGCAATAACCCGCCAACAGGTTTTTCGCCGCCGCGCTGCTAAATTTCCCCATCGGCAACAACATTCCGAAGAATATGTAGAACATCGGTGGCAGTAACAGCGTCGGTACCGCGAAGCGCGGACTTCGCAGTAGCGATAGAAATTCGTACTTAATTTCCAATAGATAGGGTTTCATGCGGTCATCTCCAGGAATGCTTCTTCCAGCCCAGGGGCCGTTACTTCAATGCCGTGCAGGGTGCCATCCAGCGCGAAGAGTTGTGCCAGTACGCGGTCGGGACTCGCGGTCACTATGCAGATTCCCGCTCCCTGCGGCTCGACTTGATCGACTTCGTCCAATGCTGTCACCGCCGCCAGTGGCATCTTCGTTACGCAACGCAGCGTGCGTTGTCCCGTGCGCGCTTTAATCTCCTCTGGCGTTCCTTCGGCATGTGTGCGGCCTTTGTTGATCAGCACTACGTGATCGGCGAGCGCGTCGGCCTCGGGCAAATAGTGTGTCGTCAAAAGGACACTGCCGCCCCTTGCCGCATACGCCCGCACATGCTCCCACAATGCGCGACGGCTTTCGACGTCCAGGCCGGCCGTCGGTTCGTCCAAGACCAGCAGATCGGGATTGCCGCAAATTGCCAATGCGAACAGGACACGCTGCTGCTGGCCGCCGGATAGCTTCCGATATAACCGGTCCTCAATTCCGGCGAGACCCGCTGCCTCCACAACCGCCGCCATTGGCATCGGCTTTGGATAGTAGCTCGAAAACAATGCGATGTGCTCCCGCGCGCGTAGCGTCTCCGGTACCTGTCCGGTTTGTAGCATGACTCCCATGCGCTGCCGCGCCTCCCGCTCCCGCGGGTCTCTTCCGAAGACACGCGCTTCCCCTGTCTCTGGAGCCGTCAGGCCCAGCAGACATCGCACTGCCGTTGTTTTCCCGGCGCCGTTCCGGCCCAATAGAGCCAGGATGCGGCCGCGCTCCAGTTTCAAATTGAAGCCGTCGAGCGCCGTCACCGGCCCAAACCGCTTCGTCGCATTTCTCAACTCTGCAATTACCATTTCCGCACTCCCAGATACAGCTTGCTCCTCATCAGCCCCCACCACCAGTGTGCTTTGTCAGCCCGACGACCTGACAATTGTCACGTCTTTGATAAACTGCGGCAGAGTGCCATTCATTCTGTTCCTGATCTGTGTCGCAGCATTCGCGGGAGAACTTCCGCCGGACGCCCGCGCCTTCATAGACAAGAACTGCGCCGGCTGTCATCGTGGCGACAAAGCTCCCGCCGCGCTGGATCTCACCGCCCTCTCCTTCAATCTGGATGATCCCCATACCTACTCCCGCTGGGTTCGAATTCATGACGCCGTTCGCGACGGTATCATGCCACCAAAAGCGAAGCCCGATGGCCGCGACGAATTTCTTTCCGCTCTCGCTAAACCCATCGTCAATCACCAACAGAGTCAAAACTCTGCTCAGGGCCGTTCCGTGCTCCGCCGGCTGAATCGCTACGAGTACGAAAACACGGTGCGCGACCTACTTGCGGCGCCGTGGCTCAACCTGCGCGATTCGTTGCCGGAAGATGGCGTCATCAATCGCTTCAACAAGGTGGGGCAAGCGCTGGACGTCTCCCACGTCCAAATGGCTCGCTATATGGAAACTGCCGAGAGCGCCATCCGCCAAGTCCTCGCCGCCGCCAATCAGCCCGAATTCACGAAGCGCTACTACGCCCGCGAGCAGAAGCGATTCCTCGGCCGTATGCGGTACAGCTCATTCAACGCGCACCCCGAGCGCGCCACCATTCCCGTCCTTGGCGTCGAGGCCCAGCCTGATGTCCTCCACGAAAAGGCGCCGATCACGGTTGGTGAAGCCGATCCCAAAACCCGCGAACTCGAAGCCTTTGCCACGCCGGCCAGCAACTATGTCGGCAACGAACATCATTTTGACCAGTTCATCGCCCCCGCCGGCGGGCGTTATCGACTGCGTTTCAGCGCCTATTCCATTTGGATTCACACCCTCTATGGCCCTGAAAATCACAAAACACGCTCCGCCTGGTGGCGCCCGAACCGGGAACTCACGTCCCAAGGCCGCACCACCGAACCAGTCACCATTTACGCCCTCAGCAGGGGCGGCGAGAAGCGCCTTCTCGGCTCATTCGATGTGAATCCCGACCCTGCGTCGCACGATCTCGAAATCGATCTCTTGCCTGGCGAAATGATACTCCCCGATGCCGCCCGCCTCTTCCGTTCCCGTCCGGGCTTCACGGGTAGCCCCGACGCGACGAAGGAAGGCATGCCCGGCGTCGCCTATCGCTGGATGGAAGTCACTGGACCGGCGGCTAACGCCGCTTCCCGGCTCGGTGTGCCCCGTATGTTCAGCAATATCGACCCGGCACAGCCAAGCCCGAAACGCGACGCTGAAAGGCTCCTCCGCGCTTTCATGGCACGTGCCTATCGCCGGCCGCCAACGGAGGCCGAGATTCAGCGTTATCTCAAAATTGTGCAAGCTCAAACAGGGAGTCTCTCTGAAGCCATGATCGCCGGCTACGTGGCTGTCCTCTGTTCTCCGGGATTCCTGTACCTCGAGGAAGAGCCTGGGAAGTTGAACGCCAATGCCTTGGCCAGCCGGCTGTCCTACTTTCTCTGGAACGCCCCGCCCGATCGCCGCCTCAAGCTGCTCGCTGAGCAGGGAGTGTTGTTAAATCCCGAGGTCCTCCGCGCCCAAACCGATCGCCTTCTCAACGACGCCCGATCACGAACTTTCGTCAATGCCTTTCTCGACTACTGGCTCGATCTTCGGAAACTGAACGAAACCACTCCCGACCAAACCCTTTACCCCGACTATTACCTCGACGATCTCCTCACTGAGTCCGCGCTCCAGGAAACTCAGCTTTTCATCCATCACATTATTCGCAATAATCTGCCGTCTTCTACCCTCATCGATTCCCGCTTCACAATGCTCAACTCGCATCTCGCGCGTCACTACGGACTCTTGCCCGTTGACGGCGTCGCCGTACGATATGTCACGCTTCCGCCGGATTCTGTTCGCGGCGGATTGTTGACGCAGGCCAGCATTTTAAAGGTCACCGCCAACGGCACGACCACCTCACCGGTTCTGCGCGGTGTATGGATTCAGGAACGCTTGCTAGGGGATCCGCCTCCACCGCCGCCCCCTGGCATTCCGGCCGTTGAACCGGACACGCGCGGGGCGACTACTATTCGCCAGCAACTGGACAAGCATCGTGAAAACGCCTCGTGCGCCGCGTGCCACAACAAGATTGATCCGCCCGGTTTTGCGCTCGAAAACTTCGACGTACTTGGGGGCTGGCGCGAAAAGTACCGGTCGACTGAAACGGGCGAGTCCGTCAAAGGCATAGGCAAGAACGGTCACGCCTTCACATTCAAGGACGGCCAGACTGTTGACGCTTCCGGTCCTGGCTTTAAGAACATCGTCGAAATGAAGAATTTGCTTCTGAAAGACGAACGGCAGATCGCGCGAAACATCGCCTCGCAATGGATCACCTATTCCACCGGCGCTCCGGTCACTTTCGGTGATCGCCAAGCACTCGAAGCCATCCTGAATGCAGCCGAAAAGGACCGCTACGGCCTGCGAACACTTATTCATCACATCGTCCAAAGCGAACTGTTCACTCACAAATAGGCTATGAAAACTCCTTCCCGCCGCCACATCCTGAAAGCCGCCGGTGTCGGCTTTGCGCTGCCCTGGCTCGAGGCGCAACAGTCTCCTCCGCCACGCCGTATGCTCGCCGTCTGCAACAATCTCGGCCTGTTGCCAACGGGATTCTTCCCTTCGGCGCCGGGTAAGAACTATGAACTCTCACCGTACCTTGGAGAGCTCCGCGAGTTCCGCAACGATTTCACGGTCTTCAGCGGAGTTTCCCATCCCGATGTAGATGGCAGCCATTCCTCTGAGAATTGCTTTCTCACCGCCGCGCCCCATCCCGCTAACGGCGGGTTCCGGAACTCCATTTCGCTCGATCAGTTCATGGCGGACCGTATCGGTGTGCAAACCCGCTTTCCGTCCATCACGCTTGGCGTCAACGTTAACAAGGGTCAGCGCAGCCTGACTTGGACCGGCGCTGGCGTCATGATCGCCTGTGAGGATAGCGCCGCTCAAGTCTACAAGCGACTCTTTCTCCAGGGCACTCAGGAAGAAGTGGAGCGGCAAGTCAACCGTTTGAAGCTTGGCGAAAGCATCCTCGATTCAGTCGCCGAACACGCCGGCGGATTGAAACAGACGCTCGGTTCGCAGGACCGCGCCCGTCTCGATCAATATGAAACCGGCGTTCGCGAACTCGAGCGCCGTATGGTGGCGTCGCAAGCCTGGGAGCGCAAGCCGAAGCCGAAAACGAAGGAGCCGCAACCCGTGGATCCCGATAACAGCCGCGCCTATCTGGAACGGACGCGGGTTATGTACGACATCTCCCGCCTCGCGTTTGAAACCGATTCCACCCGGCTAATTACGCTCTTCCTCGATAGCTCAAATTCGCCGGCGATCGACGTGAAAGGCGTCGAAATCACCGACGGTTATCACAATCTCTCGCATCACGGTAAGAACGAAAGCAAGCTCAAGCAGCTAGAGGCTATCGACACCTGGCATATGAAGTTGCTTGCCGAGCTATTTGGCAAATTGAAGAACGTACAGGAGGGCGGGGAGTCGCTCCTGGATCGTTCAATGGTGCTGTACGGCAGCAACTTTGGCGACGCGAACAAGCACACGACAAACAATATGCCGGTGCTCCTCGCCGGCGGTGGCTTTAAACACGGCCAACATCTGGCCTTTGATGCCAATCGCAACTACCCGTTGCCGAATCTGTTCGTCAGCATGCTTCAACGTATGGGTATCGAAACGGACAAATTCGCCAGCGCAACCGGTACGATGCGCGGATTGGAAATATCTTGACGCCCGACAGCTTTCGCAAACTTGCGCTGCAGTTGCCGGAAGCCGTGGAGGGCTCCCACTTCGGAGTCGCCGATTTTCGTGTCGGCGGCAAAATCTTCGCGACTCTCGCCTACGAAAAGGAAGGCTACGGGGTGCTCATGTTAAACCCGGAACAACAGGAAGGCATGGTCGCCGACGTTGGGGAAATGTTTTCTCCTGTTCCCAACGCCTGGGGCCGTCAAGGGGCGACCCGGGTCAAACTATCCGCAGTCAAAGCGGATATCCTGAAATCTGCTCTCCGCACCGCCTGGCTGCGCCGCGCGCCCAAGAAACTTCTCAAATGAATCGCCTCCTTATCCTGATCGCAGTCAGTGCCTTCGCCCAACGCGTTCCCTGGACGACGTCCAAGCTAGTCGGCTCCCCGGACCCCACGCCGCCGTACCGCCTCGCGCGGGCCTTCCCCCAGGTTACCTTCAAGGATCCCGTGTTCATTGCGCAAGATCCACTGTCCGAGCGAATCTTCGTCGCCGAATACGAAGGCCGCATCCTGAGCTTCCAACCAAACGACTCCACCGGGAAAAAGGATCTCTTTCTCGATCTCGGCCGCGGCATCTCGGCCTTTTCCTTCCACCCGAAATACAAGGAAAACGGCTACGTTTTCGTCTTCAGTCATGCCGATTTGAAAGCCGGTGCCCGCAAAGGCCAGATGAGTCAGATCTACCGCTTCAAACTCGATCCATCGAGCACCCCGCCACGCCTCGATCCCGCTTCCAGCACCCTTATCATCGATTGGCCGTCCGGCGGTCACAACGGCGGCGAAGCAATCATTGGCCCCGATGGTTATCTGTACGTCTCCACCGGCGACGGTACCTCCGGCTCCGATGTCAACAATTCCGGCCAGAACCTAACGGATCTCCACGCCGTCATGATGCGCCTCGATGTCGATCGTCCCGACCCCGGCCGTAACTATGGCATCCCCAAGGACAACCCTTTCATCAATACCCCCAATGCGCGCCCCGAAATCTGGGCGTACGGCTATCGCAACCCATGGCGCTTCAGCTTCGATCCGCAGACCGGGCAACCATGGGTTGGCGATGTCGGCCAGGACATCTGGGAGATGATCGAAATCTCCAGCAAGGGCAGCAATCATGGCTGGAGCGTCCGCGAAGGCTCTCATCCGTTCCACCCAAATTCACCAAAGGGCCCCACCGCGTTCACTAACCCGATCGTCGAGCATCATCACACCGAATGCCGCTCCATCACCGGCGGCTACGTCTATCAAGGAGAGAAGTTTCCCGAACTCAAGGGCGCCTACGTTTACGGCGACTATGAGTACGGCAAAATGTGGGGCTTGCGCTACGACCACAAAGCCAGGAAAGTCACCTGGCACAAGGAATTCCTCGACAGCAACGTCAAAATTTCGAGCTTCGGTGTCGGCCGCGACGGGTCGTTCTACGCGCTCGATTACGGCACTGGCGAAATATTCCAGCTCGAGCGCCGGCCGCCCGACGCTCCTCGCCCGGCGTTCCCCCGCAAACTCAGCCAGACCGGCCTGTTCGAAAAAGTGAAGGGCCACCAGGTTGCCGCCGGTGTCCGCCCCTACACGATCAACGCTCAATTCTGGTCCGACGGCGCGCACAAGGAACGCTTCATCGCGATGCCGGCGAAAGCCCAAATCACCTTCGACGAAAAGCCCGATCAGGCTTGGCAGTTTGACGATGGCTCCGTCACTGTTAAGTCGTTCTCACTCGACATGGAAGAGGGCAACGCGGCCACTCGAAAATACATTGAAACCCGCGTCGTCGTGAAACAGGAAAATCATTGGGTCGGCTATTCCTACGTTTGGAACGACGATCAGTCCGACGCAACGCTCGTCGCCGCCGGCGGGCTCGACAAGGTTTTCAAAATCAAAGAAGCCGGCGGCGCCACGCGAAAACAATCCTGGCACTATCCCAGCCGCAACGAATGCATGTTCTGCCACTCGCGCGCCGCCGGTTTCGTACTCGGCCTCAATACCGGCCAAATGAATCGCTCGCACCAGATCCAGGACCTGTCCAAACAGGGGTACTTCACGAAGCCACTTCCGGAAAAGGAACTCGCGGCGTATCCCGATCCCTTCGATCCGAAGGCCGACATTAACGCCCGTGCCAAGACGTATCTCCAAGTCAACTGCGCTATGTGCCACGTTGATGACGGTGGCGGCAATTCGCCCATGGAACTCGGCTACCGGACTCCGTTGGAGAAGGCTAAACTAGTCGGCGTTGAACCAACGCACGAGACGCTTGGGCTCGAAGATGCCAGACTCGTCAAACCCGGTGTTCCGGCGAGTTCCGTTCTTCTCCGCCGCATTACCCGCCGCGGCGAATACCAGATGCCGCCGACCAGCACCAACCGTGTTGACACCGCCGGCGCCAAGCTGATTGAGGACTGGATTCTCCAACTTCCTAAAAATGCGAATTGACCGGATCACTCTCACCCACGTCCGTATTCCGTTGAACGAACCGTTCCGAATTTCCAACGGCGAAGTGTCGGAGAAGGATGGAATTGTCTGCGCCGTTGAAGCAAACGGAATCACCGGCTACGGCGAATCGTCGCCGATGGCCGGCAGTTTCTATTCCTCCGATACGCCCGATTCCTGCTGGCAGCACTTGATCACACAACTTGCGCCGGCAATGATCGGCCGCGGCTTCGAATCCCTCGACGCCGCCAGTGCCTGGATCGATCGGCAACCCGGCAGTAACTTCGCCAAGGTTGGTATCGAGACTGCGTTGTGGGACATCGAAGCCCAACGGCAAAACCTGCCGCTCCATCGTCTCCTTGGCGCCAATCGCGACCACGCTGAGTCCGGCTTGGCCGTCGGCCTCTATGATAAAACCGAGCAACTGCTGAACACGATCGCCAAGTATCTCCCCGACGGCTACAAACGCGTCAAAATCAAGATCTGTCCCGGCCATGACATCGAACTGATCGCCGCCGTCCGCGCGCGATTCGGCGACATTCCGCTGATGACGGACGCCAACGCGTCCTACTCGTTGGCCGATCAACAGATCTACCAACAGCTCGATGAATACGGCTTGAAAATGTACGAGCAGCCATTGAAGGGCGAAGCTCTCGAAGACTCCGCCAAACTGCAATCCGTACTAAAGACCCCTATCTGCCTCGATGAAAGCCTGGAAACTTTCGCCGATCTCGAACGAGCGGCGGCGCTTAAATCCTTCAAGATCGCTAACATCAAAATCCAGCGCGTCGGCGGTTTCCGCAACGCGCTCAAACTGTACCATCGCTGCCGGGAACTGGGCCTGTCCATCTGGATCGGCACCATGCCCGAGCTCGGCATCGGACAGGCACAAGGCGCGGCCATGTCGGCCCTTGCCGGATGCGACTATCCCACCGACGTCGAGGCGAGCCTCCGCTGGTTCCAGGACGACATCATTGACCCGTTTCTCCTCGTTCGCGACGGCTTGATCCACCTTCCGGCAACCGCGGGGCTCGGGTACCAAATCAACGAAGCCAAACTCCAGCGCTATCAAATCGCGCGTCAGGAAATTGAAAAATGAAAAACCGCTGGTCTCAACTGGAACAGGGCGACACCCTCATGGGCTCGTTCATCTCCACCGGCTACCCTGTCAACACAGAACTTATGGGCCAGGCCGGCTTTGACTTCCTGATCATCGATTTGGAACACGGCATGGGCTCCGAGCGTGACCTCTTGAGCCAGCTCTACGCGCTTCAACATACGAAGGCTATCCCCGTTGTCCGCGTCGAATCGCACGACAAACAACGGGTCCACCGGTTGCTCGATCTCGGCGTCCAAGGCATCATGTTCCCCCGTGTCGACAACGCGGAACAGGCTCGCGCCTGCGTCGCCTCCATGCGCTATCCGCCCGATGGCGTCCGCGGCGTCGCCACCGTTGTTCGTGCCGCCGGCTATGGCGCCAACTACAACGAGTACCGGGCAGATTCCAAATCCATACTTTTGCCCATCATCCAGATTGAAAGCGCGGAAGCGGTCGCGAACGTGGAGGAGATCGCCGCCGTCGATGGAGTCGGCGTCCTGTTCGTCGGCCCGATGGATCTCTCCACCAGCCTCGGAATCTTCCGCCAGTATGACCATCCCTTGTTCCTGAGCGCTCTTAACCGCACGCTCGAAGCCGCGACCAAATACAACCGCGCCGCCGGTATTCTTCTTCCAGGCGCCGACACGACGCGACACTATCGCGACATGGGCTTCCGCTTCATCACCGCCGGGACCGACGTGCTTTTGCTAAAGACTGCCGCGTCACAGCTTGTGCTTGACCTTCGGAACGCCTGAAATCCTCCATTCGGGCCTCGAATTGCAAGGCAGTGGATATGGGCTGGTCACTAAAACTCGGCAATATCGCAGGAATCCGCGTCCAGGTTCACCTGACGTTCGTTATCTTCATGGTCTGGATCGCACTCTCCGGACTTCTGGCCGGGAAAACTACGGCTGATGTGCTTGCCAATGTGGGCTTTATGCTGGGGTTATTTACCTGCGTAGTCCTTCACGAGTTTGGTCACGCGCTCATGGCCGCGCGGTATGGCATCCAGACTAAAGACATCACCCTCCTGCCGATCGGCGGTGTCGCCCGCCTGGAACGGATGCCTGACGATCCTCGGCAGGAATTGTGGGTCGCATTGGCCGGACCTGCCGTCAACGTGGTCATAGCCGCCGCCATTTGGCTGGTATTGCTCGTCACCCGCGGAGGACCCAATCTCACCAACACCAACATGGAGACTGGTTCATTCTTCGACCGCATCTTCATGGTGAATATATTTCTCGTCCTCTTCAACATGCTGCCGGCCTTCCCGATGGACGGTGGCCGGGTCGTTCGAGCCCTGCTGGCGACGCAAATGGAGTACACCCGGGCCACCCGGATCGCGGCCCACCTCGGCCAAAGTATGGCTCTGCTGTTCGGTCTGTTAGGCTTCCTATACAGTCCAATGCTGATGTTCGTCGCCCTGTTCGTCTGGATTGGCGCCTCGCAGGAGGCGAATATGGTGGAAGTAAAGTTCGCCTTGGCGGGCATCCCATTACGCGCGGCGATGCAAACTTCCTTCGAAACCATTTCGCCCGGAGATTCGCTCGACCATGTTATGCGGCTCCTCCTGGCCGGCGCGCAACAGGATTTCCCGGTTGTGCAGGATGATCGGGTTGTAGGCGTAGTGACCCGTGATGTCCTCATAAAATCGCTAAGCCAGAAGGACGAACTTCTGGTTCGTGACATCATGCACCGGGAAATTGTTCTAGCTGATGCCTCTGACATGCTAGAGAATTCGCTCCAAAGGCTTCAGGAATGTAATTGCCGCACGCTGCCCGTGATGCAGGACAACCGCTTAGTTGGCCTTCTCACCGCCGAGAATCTAGGAGAATTCATCATGATTCAAAGCGCGCTTAAGCACCGGACGGCCTTGGCAGGGCGTTAGTTGCCGGTTCCTCAGCCCGCCGCACCATCACCGTATAGGCGAAAATCCCCAGCACCAGCCAGAACCCAACCGCTTTGATCGGCGCATCAAAACTGCCCGTCTGCTTGATCATCCAGCCTGTGAGCCACGGCGCCACGCTGCCCGCCAGATTCGCCGCCGTATTTTGAATGGCAACCGGCACCGCGCCCGGCATTAGCGTCTGCGTCAAAGCCCAGTAGTTAGCCGTCGCTAATCCCAATCCGCAAAGCGAAGCCACCGTCAGTCCGATCATCAATTCCTTTGAATCGGTAAACACACTCAACGTCTGTAACGCCGCCATCACAAATCCCGCCACCGTAAATCCACGGCGGACCGCAATTGCATTCGCGCCCCGCGAGATCATCCGGTCCGCCGCCCATCCGCCAATCGCCGCCACCAGCGCCATCCCGCCAAAAGACACGCCCACAAACCAGTTAGACTTCGCGATCGACATGCCGTGCGTTTTTTGGAAATACTGTGGCATCCACGTCATGCAGTAGTAGACGAAATACATGTAGCAGTACGTGCCCAGAATGATGCCCCACATCACTCGGGTCTTCAGCGCCGCCCGAAGCGTGATGCTCTCGGCCTTGGTCCCCGTCGATGCAGCCCGCGCGGCCGGATCATCCTTTCGAACCCATGCCAGCCACGGCCCTAGCCACAATAAACTTCCCACACCCATAATCAGGAACATCGCCTGCCAGCCTTGTGTCGCCACCAGCCACGCCGCCAAAGGCAAACCCACTGCCGGGCCGATCTTGGTGCCCGTCATGTACACGCCAACTGCGAAGCCGCGCTCCTTCTCCGCGAAGTGTTCCCGAATGTAACGCAATGACGACGACGTCACCACACTTTCTCCAAGTCCAACCACCAAACGAGTCGCAATTAATGCCCACAGCCCCGTAACAAACACCGTCAGCGCCGAAGCCAGGCTCCACAACAATATCCCGGCCGTGTAAAGTACCCGCACACCGCGCCGGTCCACTAGCATCCCCGCCGGAATCTGGCCCAAAGTGTACGTCCAGAAAAACGCCGACATCGCCATGCCCTGCTGTTCAGGATCCAACGCCAGTGCTTTCCCAATCTCCGGCATTGCCGACGTCAGGTTCACTCGATCCGTATAAGCGATCACCATCCCGAGGCTCAGCCACAAGACAACGTACCAACGCTTCGCATTCATCCGTTCTACTCTATCCCTATTCCCTGTCCCACGGCTGTCGCAACGTTGGTTCATTGGCGTAACGCTTCACGCGCATCGTGACCAGGTCACCCGCTCCCGCTCCCAGTTTCACCGTCAGCACCGGACCGTTCACGTTCACGGTTTTGCCGCCTGCCGTCGCGGAAACAATTTCATGCTCCCCATATGCCCCCGCCTGCAGCGCCACCGTCCGCGGCTCCACGGAACTCACGTTGACTAAACGAACCGCAACCGAATCGGCCGTGAATCCTTCCACTAGCGCCGCCACGTCCTGCGGTAGCCCGCTCCGTCGTAAGACCGGATCGAAGTAACGGACCCGCGCATGCAACGTCCAGATATTTCCCGTCAAATAGGAGCCCAACGTCAGTTTCGACAATGCATCCGTCGCCGCCGGATTCTGCCCCATCAAATAGTCCGCCAGCCGCGTATCGGCGGATGTATCGTCCGTCTCAATCTCCTGCATCTGCTCCCGCACAAACTGCAAATCCTGCCGTAGCGCCCGCTCCGGATACCCGGCGTCCTTGCCCTCCAGGAACGATACCCACCCGTCTCCAGTAAACTTCGCCCGGTCCTTCGGGTCCATCGACCACAGATAAATCTCCGTCAACCGGTTCGCAAACAGGTTTGGCGTCCAGTTATACCACTCCTCTTTTCCTCCTGTATATTTGTGCCCGCGCGGATCGCCGAATCCCGTAGGCAGCATGGTTTTCCCATCCACGACTTTCTTATTGGCGTACAAATTATCCATCTGCTTCCGCAACGTCGATACAAACCCCGCATCCCCGCCGCTCAGCAAATAGGCGTTCCCAAAACCCGGCCACGACCCCGAATCGAACGTATTCCGGTGCGCCATCTTCTCGATCTCGCCGTCGTAAATCGTGAAGTTCCACCCGTACGTCCCCTTGTACCATTTGCCGCCGTACTCTCCGCCAACCTGACCATTCAACCCAATATTCGTGGGGATATTGCCCCCATTGGCGTCTGTTCGCTGCTTCCAGGCGCCCACATATTCCAGCACCCAATCCTTATACTTTTTCTCGCCCGTCAACATGTACGCATTCGTCGCCAATCCCGTCGAAGCCAAATTCAATGGATGGTCGCCCACACTGTCGAGGTACTCCGCGCAATGCGCCAGCATCTTGTCATAGACCGGCAACAACTCCTGCATCCCGCCCCGCCCCTGCTTGCCATGAAGCAGATGAAAGGTTCCCGGCACCGCATCGCCCACCCAGTCGTACGTCGTGGCTTTGTGCAGCATCGGCCCCCTGGCGCCAGTCCAAATGCTCTTGATGATCTTCTGCACCGGATCGTAATTCGGCGCTTCCGGGTCCTCATTCATGTACAGCCCGGCGAAGCGCTTCATGCGTGCCCGAAACACCGGATCGTTCGGGTCGGACAATCCCATGAACATGAATCCGCGCATCCCCTCGCCCGTGTGGAACCAGTCGGATTGCGTGATGAACTCCTTGTGATACGCGCCGTTCTCCGCTAACTTCGTCTTCACCGTGCGCAGTTCTTTGTACTGCAACAGGTGCCCTTCCAAAGCCTTCTTGTAGTTCTTCAGCACCGAATCGGACCCGCCCAGCGCATGCAATAGCGTCCAGTTGTAGAAGGTCTCGATCGCATCGTCCGGCCCGTCCAGGGTTCCCCATCGCGGCGTGTGCGCCAGATACCCGCGCGAGTCCAGATACTTCCCGGCAAACCGGTCGCAAGCGAGCGAACTTTGCTTCAAAAGCTCCCGCTCCAGCAGCGCCCAGGCCGGCGGCGACATCGGTGTCTCAATCCGTACCGCTGGTTGCCCCAGGCAGCACAATCCCAACAATGCTAAATACTTCATTTCGGAAACCTCCAGATTCGCAACGCATTTTCTCCCAGGATCAACGCCCGGTCCTTCTCACTATAAAACGAACAATACTTGTCCACAAACTCCAGCTCCTTATCCATCGGCAGCTCCCATCGCGGCCGCGGATAGCCTGTCCCCCATATGATCTGCCGCCCGCCAAACTCCTCATAGATTGCCTTATAAAACGGCCACGTGTCTTCATACGGATACTTCTTCAACTCCGTCATCTCATACGGCTCGGAGTTGCTGATCCACACCTGCGGAAACTTCTTCAACCGGAACATTTTCTTAAATTCGGGCCAGGGATCCGCCAGCTTCAAGTCCGGTTTCCCCGCATGATCCACAACCACTTTTACGCCCGGGAACCGCCCGCACATGTCCTCCAGCATCGGCATCTGGTGCGGCAAAATGTAGAAGTTGAAGACAGCCTTCAGCTTCTCCGCCTCCCGCCACAGCGGATAGTGTTCCTTCGAATTCAACCAGGTCGCCTTCGGATGGTAAATCGGGCTGAACCGCACACCCTGAAAGCCATGCTCCTTCACCCAATAGCGCAGACGTTCATGAACTTTCGGATCCAGCGGATTGATCAGCCCATGCGCGACGAACTGCTTCGGATATTTGTGCAGGGAATAGGAAGTGTAGGAGTTGTCCCAGCCAAAGTAGCGCGGCGTGATCAACACCGCATACTTCAGCCCAAAATCCTTCATCTGCTCGATCTGATTCTCAATCGGCCCCTGCACCGCCACGCGCTTCAAATCCGGCCGTTCCGGATGGCCAAACGGGAACCGCGGATCGTCTGTCCATACCTCTAAATGCGTGTCAATCAACAGCCGCGTCTTCGCCATCGCCAGCGGGGCCGCCAGTAAACTTCGCCGGGAAATCATGAAAGATAGTTTATTCCTCTTTTACAATGCAAAATAGGCTGTGTCCGACGAAACTGAAAAACCCTATCGCGGAGTTATCCAAACTCTCCTCAGCCTCGCCAAAAACCACAAGCGGGAATTCGCCGTCGTCAGCCTCTTCGCCCTCCTCGCCACCGCCGCCGATCTACTCCAACCACTCGTCTACCGCCACGCCATCAACGACGTTGCCGGCCTCTTCGTCGACCCCGCAACGACGACCCATTTGATACCTTCCCGCACCTCTGCCGAAACGCTTGAGACGCTGATTGAATCCGTCGTCCTGCTGTTCTTCATCAGCACCATCGGCTACTTCTTCTCCCTCCGGTCGGACTATTTCGGCGCCAAAGTCGCCAGCGCCATGGAGGCCAATCTCATCGTCACCACCTTCGGCCACGTCCTCCGCCTGCCCACGTCCTACTTCGCCCGGCAAGCCAGCGCCGGCATCGCCCGCCGCATCGATCAGTCCGATCAGCTCGCCCCCGTGGTCCACGCCTTTTCGCAGCAAATCGCCCCGGAAGCTATCCGCCTGGTTGGCATCTGCGCCATCATGTTCACCGCGAACTGGGAAATGGCCCTCGTCGCGCTCTCCATGGTTCCTGCCTACCTCTGGATCGCGCGCCGCTCCGCGCTCCGGATGAAGACCGGCCTCGAGCCCTACTATGAACTCTGGGAAAACATCTCCGCCCGCATTACCGGCGCAATTGCCAACGTCAAGACCGTTAAATTGTCCGGCGCCGAAGCCCGCGAAGAGCAGCGTCTCGACAACGAATCCGCCTTCGCCTACGACGTTTACGTCAAACGCATCCGCACCGCGCAGGGCTACTACATCTGGCAAAGTCTGCTCAGCAATCTCAGCAAATCCATGGTGCTCGGTTACGGCGGATGGCTCGTACTCCAACGCCGCCTCACGCCCGGCGATGTCGTCATGTTCGCCGCCTATCTCGATAGACTATTCGCTCCCGTCGATTCCCTCAACAACATCGCCGTCAGTCTCCAGCAGCACCTGATTTCCCTGAATCGCGCCATCCGCCTTCGTGACGAAGGTCCCGTCGAGGAGCCCGGCCCGGACCTCGTCCCCGGCCCGGGCAAGGTCGAATTCCGCGACGTCCGCTTCAGCTATGTCCCCGGTCGCGAAGTCCTGAAAGGCTTGAACCTCACCCTCGAACCCGGTAAAACCACGGCTCTCGCCGGCCCTTCCGGCGCCGGCAAGACCACCACTGCCGATCTCCTCCTCAAGCTCTTCGAACCTTCGCATGGCGAAATCCTCATCGACGGCCTTTCCATCGCGCAATCCGGTCCCGCCGCCGTCCGCCGCGCCATCGGCGTTGTCGCCACCGATGGCGCCGTCTTCCGTGGCACGCTCGCCGAAAACATCCGCTATAAACGTCCCGATGCCACCATTGAGGAAGTGAAGGAGGCCGCCCTGGCCGCCGGTCTCGCCCGCCTCTTGGAACGTCTTCCGGAAGGTCTCGAAACAGCGATCGGTGAGAACGGCGTCGGCCTCTCCGTCGGTGAACGCCAACGCCTCCAAATCGCCCGCATCCTCGCCGACAATCCCCGCCTCCTCGTGCTCGACGAAGCCACCGCCAACCTCGATTACGCCACCGAACTCGAAGTCAAACAGTCGCTTCTCAACCTCAATCCCCGCCCCACCACGCTCATCATCGCCCACCGCTACACAATGATCAAGGAAGCCGATTACGTCTACATCCTCCACGACGGCCAAGTCGTCGAGCAAGGCACACCCTCCGTACTCCTCGCCGCCAATGGCTGGTTCACCCAGCTTGCCCGGCAGTCGGCAACCGAAGCATAGCCAGCGTCCCACACACCTTACTGAGCGCAAAAACTACTGAATGCGGCTCAGCCCTCGCCCCAGGAACAACAGCAACGCAACCACCGGCCAAATCGCGGCGATTGCCGCTACCGGACTCAACACTCCCTCCATCCCGCCAATCCAACAGAAATACAGCGCCCCGCCTGCCTGCACGGCGCCAATTGCCATCAGCACCGTTCCCGCCAAACGTAGTCCTCTCATAGATGGACAGAATGCCAGATTCCGGGACAATTTGTCCATCAGGCGATTACCCTAGCAAGGTGACCCGCCGTTTACCCGATACGAATTTCTACCTGCACAGTCTCGCGCCCACGCCCCTCGCCCCCGTATCGCTAGCCCCCGCCGATACCCCCATCTGGTGCAAACTCGAATTCCTCAACCCCAGCGGCTCCACGAAGGATCGCATTGCGCGGTACATTCTCGGCAAAGCCTGGCGCGAGGGCCGGCTACAGCCGGGTGACACTGTCGTCGAAGCCTCTTCCGGCTCCACCAGCATCGCCATGGCCCTCGCCTGTGCCCAGCTAAATCTGAAGTTCATCGCCGCCATGCCTGAAGGCGTTAGCAACGAACGCGTATTCATGATCCGCGCCTACGGCGGTGCTGTGCGCTTTACTCCCAAGGCCGAAGGAATCCACGGCGCCATCAACGAAGCCGAACGCCTCGCCGTCGAAGAGAACTGCTTCCTGCCGCGCCAATTCCACAACATGGAAAATGCCACCGCCCATGCCTCCACCACCGCCCGCGAAATCGCCGAACAGATCCCCGGCGGCGCCGTCGACGCCATCGTCAGCGGTGTCGGCACCGGTGGCACGCTCGTCGGCATCTATCAGGGCCTCCGCGAAACCGGATCCCCGGTCCGCCCGGTCCTCGCACGCCCCATTCAACTCGACGGAACTTCCGAGGTCGAGTGTTGCAGCTTCTCATCCCGCATTCCCGGTGTTGTCGATAGCGTCTCCACCATCTTCAAACCCTCCGAAATGCCCACTCTCGAAACCGTCGAAGTCCGTGATGACGACGCCATTCACACCACTCGCCAGCTCATCGCTCGGGGCTTCCCCGTCGGCCCCAGTTCCGGCCTCAATTTCTTCGCCGCCCAAACCATCGCCAATCGCCTCGGCCCCGCCGCCCGCGTCGTCACTGTCTTTCCGGACCGCATGGAGCGCTACTTTACCACCGAACTCTTCGCGCCCTATCGCTAGTACAATGGCCGGATGCAGCGCAGAGACTTCCTGAAGTTGGCCCTTGCCGCCCCCGCCCTCACGGCCGCCGCCCCCCGTCCCAATATCATCCTCATCATGGCCGACGATCTCGGATTCTCCGACATCGGTCCCTACGGCAGCGAAATCGCCACACCCGCCCTCGATTCGCTCGCCCGGAACGGTCTCCGCTTCACCCAGTTCTACAACACCGCCCGCTGCTGTCCCACCCGTGCCTCGCTTATGACCGGTCTCTATCCCCACCAGGCAGGCATCGGCCACATGATGAACGACTACAATCGCCCAGGTTACAAAGGCGATCTCAACCGGACCTCCGTCACCATCGCCGAAGTTCTCCGCACCGCCGGCTACCGCACCGCCATGTGCGGCAAGTGGCACGTCACCCCGCAAACCGCTGACAACCACAACTGGCCCCTGCAGCGCGGCTTCGAGAAATACTACGGCACCATCGCCGGCGCCGGCAGCTTCTGGGACCCCGCCACTCTCACCCGTGACAACACCCCCATCAAGGCCGGCAAAAAGGACTTCTACTACACCAACGAACTCGGTGATAACGCCGTCAAATATATTGACGAACTCACCGGGAAAAGCGATCCGCTCTTCCTCTACGTCGCTTTCACCGCGCCCCATTGGCCCATGCACGCGCCCGAAAACACCATCGCCAAATACAAGGATCGCTACAAAGCGGGCTGGGACGCTCTCCGCGCGGAACGCCACGCGCGCCAGAAGAAAATGGGCGTCGTCAAAACCAAATGGGAGCTCTCCCCGCGTGCGCCCGAAGTCCCCAAGTGGGACGATATCCCGAACAAGGATTGGCACATCCGCCGCATGGCCGTCTATGCCGCCATGATCGACCACCTCGATCAGAACATCGCCAAAATCGTCTCCAAACTCAAGGAAAAGAACCAGCTCGACAACACTCTCATCTTTTTCCTCGCCGATAACGGCGGCTGTGCGGAGGGAATGGCCGGCCGCAACGCCAACGACGGCAATCCCAATACATCCACCCGGCCGCTCAACACCCGCGACGGTCGCGAAGTAAAACTCGGCAATGACCCGGCCGTCATGCCCGGCCCTGACGACACCTATCAGAGCTACGGTCCCGAATGGGCGCACGCCTCAAACACGCCCTTCCGCCTCTACAAGCACTTCGTCCACGAAGGCGGAATTTCCAGCCCGCTCATCATCCACTGGCCCAAGGCCGTCAAGAACAAGAACACCTTCACCGATCAGCCCGGCCACTTAATCGACATCATGGCGACGTGTGTCGATGTAGCCGGCGCGAAATATCCCGCCGAATACAAAGGCGAGAAGATCACCCCCCTCGAAGGCCAGAGCCTTTTGCCCATCGTCGAAGGCAAGAAGCGGCAAGGCCATCAGGCCATCTATTGGGAGCACGAAGGCAATCAGGCCATCCGCATGGATAACTGGAAACTCGTCCGCCGCGACGGAACGGAGTGGGAACTCTACGACATCGACAACGACCGCACGGAGCTAAACAACCTGTCTGCCAAGGAACCCGCCCGCGTCAAGGCCATGTCCGCCAACTGGGAGTCGTGGGCCCAGCGCGCTAATGTCCTTCCCTGGCAAAGCTGGCTGCCCGATCAGGCCGCGAAGAAGAAAAGGAAGAAGGGGTGAATGGGCAACGGCGACTCCGTTTCGCTTAACGCCCGCCCTCGCCTTCCATGCAACGGAAGCTCATCGCGGAGTATCCGGCGTCTTTCTCTCGCCATCTCACTTCACCGGAGTAGAAATGGCCGTGCACGTCCAGGTGCGATTAGTGAACGATCCTGAACGGCTGCACGCAAGCTGCTTTCCATTGGACTTAAGCCACTGGTCGTAGCCGGTGCCGCACGTACTTGCTGCATTCGTTCGCCAACTGTCCTTGGCCCTCATCTTCGCCAAAAGTTCGTTGTTCTTCGCCGTGCCGTTCCCGCTCACGGAAGTGCTGCAGGCGCCAGCATTTGCTTGGCCCACTCCTCCAGCAAGCACAATGATCAAGATTCCGCCCCGTAAGTAATTCATTTCTGTTCCTCTTTAATGCTGAATGGCTCGATAGCTCCAACGCTCTGAACGTTTTGGTATGCCATGCCATGTACTGCGCGCCTCGGCAAGAAAAGGGGTCAACAGGTATGAAGATCCGGGCTTGTTAGACTGTAAATCTATTCGCTGCGATCAAACGTCATTTACAAATGCCCCCCCAAGTCTTCCTGGGCGGCGCCGCCGGGCAAACCACATGGCGCCGCGACATCGCCATTCCCGCCCTCGAAGCCGCCGGCATCAAGTACTTCGATCCCCAACTCCCCCTCGGAGCCTGGACCACCGCCGAAGAGCAAAAAGAAATGCAAGCCAAAGACGAAGCGGCCATCCTCCTCTTCGTTATCAACCACGAAACTCGCGGCGTCGCGACCGTTGCCGAAGTGGCCTATTACATGGGCCTCGGACGACAACTCGCCCTCGCCATCAACGACATCCCCGGCAACGCCACTCTCTACAACCATCCCCTAAATCAACCCGAAATTGACGACCTCAATCGCGGCCGCGTCTTCCTCCGTACCATGGCCCGGCGGCACAACATTCCCGTCTTCACCGAAATTCGCCAAGCCGTCCATCACGCCATCCAACTCCTCACCACGCAACACGATATACACGCCATCCTCGCCGATATCGACTTCCCCGGCTGCGCCTTCCACGTCGAAGAGTTTCCAGCTTCCTACCTCCTCCAAATCAGAAACCACCAATTTGAAGGCCGAAAATGGCACATCGACAAAAACGCCACCCGCGCCAACATCGTCCGCACCGCGTTAAAGGCCGCCCTAACCTGGCACGAACACGAGACCCGCGAACTCTTCACCTACAAAGGCAAACGCATCGGCAGCCCCCACTTCGAAATCGACTAACAACAGCCCGCGCACCAAATCCCAAGACCCTTCCGCTTCCACTCCTCCTCGCCAAAATGCAGCGGCGCCGGCCGCAATACCCGGTGCACATGCGGCGCCGGATCCACCGCCGACACAACCCGATCCAACCCCGGATTCAAGAAAAACGGCAACGAAACCCGCGAATCGGAACCCGTCATCACCCGATGCGGCGTGGCCTGATAATACCCGTTCGTAGCGAACTGCAATATCTCGCCCAGATTCACGACGAGCGTCCCCGGAACAAACGGCGCCGCCAGCCACTCTCCCGTCGGCGTGCAAATCTCTAATCCCCCCGTCTCATCCTGTGCCAATAAAGTGATCCAGCTAAAGTCCACATGGGCGGCCACACCAGCCCGGCCCGGCGACGGCGGATAGTGAATCATCTTCAGCAACAAGTACCCCTCCTCTCCTTCCTCCATGAACGAACCCAACCGTCTCAACACCGCCCGCCCAACACCCTCCAACTCACCCATCAACCCCAACACCGCGCCCTTCCACGCCAAATCCCGTGGCCACAGATTCGGCCCGCGCAAGCCCCCCAATGCCTCCTCCTCCCGCCCAAAATGAATCTGCTCCCGCCAATCCCGCTCATTCCTCATCTCGCTATACCCGCGAAAATGCCGCGACCCCTCAATCGCCAATGCCCGCTTCTCCGCCAACGGCAAATCAAAAAACAATCGAGCCAGTCCCACCGCGTCCGCCCGCGGCGAATGCCGCAAATAGAAGCACCCAAACTCCCGCGCGGCACTCGTCAACTCTGCAGAATCTACCTCAACGACCGGTAGCGCGCGCAATTTTATAAACCTTCGATGCCGTTCGAATGTACAACGCATCTCCCGCAATCGCCGGCGTCGCCATCACCATCTCATTCAACGAATTCTTCCCCAGCAATTGAAACGAAGGCCCCGCCGCGACAACGAAAGTATCCCCGTCCTCGCTCAACAAATACAGCTTTCCATTCGACGCCCACGGCGAAGCCGTAAACGCCGCCGCCGCCGGATCAATCCGCTGCTTCCCAAATATCTCCTTCCCTGTCTTCGCATCGTGACAAGTCAAAAATCCGCGGTCCATCAACGTAAAGTAGTAGTCCCCATACAGCAGCGGTGAAGGATTGTAAGGCCCCGCCTGCGGCAGTTTCCACGCAATAAACGAATCGGTCAACACGCCCTTCGCCCCCGGCTTAATAGCAAACACCGGCCGATTTTCATCCCCCACATAGCCTGACGTCAGATACAGCAATCCATGCTTCGTCATCGGCGTCGGAATGACAATCGAACTCATCCCGCCAAACTCCCAGATCAACTTCCCATCCAAATCATACGACCGGTTCTTCACCGTCCCCGTAGTCACAATCTCGGTCTTTCCGTCATGCTCCCAAACAAACGGCGTCGACCAATTGGACTGCTCGTCCGCCCGGGCCGTCTTCCAAATCACCTTCCCCGTCTTCGCATCCACCGCCATCAAATAGCTGGCCGAGTCATTGTCGTTCACCACGTAAAGCCGCCCCTGATGCAGCACCGGTGACGACGCCGTTCCCCACCCATACCGCGTCTCCACCGCCTGCGATGGCAAAGTCCAAACCGTCTTCCCCAACTTATCCAACGCAAACAATCCAATCTGCCCCAAATAGAAATAGACCCGCTCCCCATCCGTCACCGGCGTCTCCGACGCGAACGAATTCTTCAAATGCCGCGACCCCGGCGGCACTCCCCGCCAAAGTTCTCTCTCCCAAATCACCTTCCCGGAAGCAGTATCCAACGCCATCGCCAAATATCGATGCTCAGCCGTCACCTTCCCCCGGTTCCCGCCAAAATAGAGCCCCTTCTTCGGCTCCTCCAACGGACCACTCGATACCACCGTCGTCAAATAAAGCCGATTCCCCCAAACGATCGGTGACGACCACCCCACCCCCGGCACCGAAGCCTTCCAGGCAACATTCTCCGTCTCGCTCCACTTTTCCGGGAACCGCGAGTCATCCGCCACCCCCATCGCCCCCGGCCCGCGAAACTGCGGCCAGTGCTCCCCCGCCGTCAACGACATCGCCACTAACAGCCACATGCGCATATACCTCAATGTACCCTGCTACCATTCCCCCATGCGCCTCCTCGCCGGCCTCATTCTACTCCCCGGCCTGCTAACAGCTCAACGCGTTATCAACCCCCCCACCCAATACGAAGCCGCCGCCACGAAAATGTCTCGATCCTCCCATCACCTCGCGCTCCCCATTAACGACCGCGAATTCGTCCGCCGCCAAGGCGCCGTCCTCACCCTGAACGGCAAACCCTTCCGCTTCCACGGCAACAACATCTATTTCAACCAGGCCGACATCGTCTACGGCCGCATCGCCGCCGTCGAAGAGTCCCTCGACAAAATGGCATCACTCGGCATGACCGTCGTCCGCGCCAACGCCCACAACGACCACGAACCCGCCCGGGATCCCGCCGCCATCCAAAGCCAGCCCGGCGTTTACTCCGAACCCAATCTCGTCGCCCTCGACCGCTCCATCGCCATCGCCAAGTCCCGCAACATTCGCCTCATCCTCAAGTTCACCAACAACTGGGAAGCCTACGGCGGCATCCGCCGCTACGTCGCCTGGCATCTGAACCGAACCCCCACCCAAAGCGAATCCCGCCTCTTCTACACGGAACCCCGAATCAAAGGCTGGTTCCAGGACTACATCCGCGCCATCGTCAACCGGAAGAACACCATCACCGGCATCACCTACCGCGACGAACCCGCCATCCTCGCCTGGGAACTCGGCAACGAACTCCGTAACCCCGGCGGCGCCAACGCCCTCGTAAACTGGACCGCTGAAATGGCCGCGTTCGTCAAACAAGAGGACAGTAACCACCTGCTCGCCGATGGCGGCGAAGGCTTCGATGACGCGCCCAGTCTCTACCAGGGCCTCACTAACCGCTACACCGTCTCCGGCGCCGACGGCTGCAGCTTCCATCGGCTCGCTCAAATCCCTGAGCTCGACATGCTCAGCTATCACCTCTACCCATCCAATTGGCAGATGAACGACCGCGCCGACGCCGCCCTCTACATCCGCCGCCACGAAGAAATTGCCCGCGATGCCAACAAAGTTGCCTACATGGGCGAATTCGGCAAACCCGTTCCCGACTCGCAACGCGCCGCCATCTTCGATGGATGGATCCGTTCCGCCGCCACCGAACAGGCCAGCGCCGGCGTCATGCTCTGGCAACTCATCAACGACGCCAAAACCGATTCCGAAAACTACCAGGTCTATTGCCCCAAGGACTCCGAAACCTGCAACACACTCCGCCGTTCTTCGGACCAAATTACAACCGCTCCCGTCGTCGTCTCATCCGCGACTTACCAACCCGTTACGCTCGCCCCAGCGTCCCTGGCCACCCTCTTCGCAACCGGTCTGGAATCGTCCCAAATCACTATAAACGGGGCCCCCGCACCCATCAACTTCAACAACGGCACGCAAATCAATTTCCTGATCCCGGAATCGACAAAGCTCGGCGCCGCCCTGTTTCAGATTTCCAAAAACGGAGAAATCCAATCCAGTGCGATCGCGATGATCGAACCCGTCGTGCCCGGCCTCTTCCAAGGCCATCAGGTCATCCCCACCGAATCCGGAACCTTCGTCGTTCTCTACGGAACCGGCATCCGCGGTCATAGTGGCATGGAAGTCACCGCTAACGGCCAGTCCGTGGAAGTGCAGTACGCCGGCTCCCAGAACGAATTTCCCGGCCTCGACCAGGTCAATCTAAAACTCCCGCCCGCCTTAACTGGCGACCTCGAAATTGCACTCAAGGCGAACGGCAAATCCGCCAACACGGTTCGCGTCACCATCCGCTAGCAAAATGCCCGAAATGCGATCATAGAGAACATGCGCCTTCTGTTTTCGCTTTGTCTCGTCGGATCGATCCTGCTGCCGTGCCTTGCGGCGGATAAGAAGAAACCCGTCATTACGACCACGAAGACCGTTCAAGTCGGCGGTGCGCCGAAGCGAACCAATTCTTCCACCATCACCAGCGGCTTCTCCGGCCTCGACAAGAATGGCGACGGCCACCTGACGCGCATGGAGTATGGCTACAACCGCCAATCTTCCCAGGCCGCCGCGGAATTTGATCGCCTCGACACCAATAAGGACGGTCGCCTCAGCCGGTCGGAATACAAGTAGGATCGTCGCCGCCCAATCCGGCCTCTATCTTATACTTGAGTAAATGGCCGTATTGATCGATGCAATCAGCATCAAACGCCGAACCCTCTTCGAGTTCGAAAACATCCCCTTCGTCTGTCTGGAAGCCGACGTCAGCACTCCCACCGCCCGCGGCGGACAAACCTTGGTGCGCGTCAAAATCCGCAACCTGCTCACTAGCGCCGTCTTCGAAAAGACCTTCAAAGCCGGTGACAAATTCAAGGAACCCGACCTTCAGGTCGTCTCTGTCTCTTATTTATACAGCGATGGCGAAGGCTCTCATTTCCTGGACCAGGAAAGCTTCGAAACCCTCA
>Ga0105048_10001647_pt1 | contig 36166 bp, 37 predicted proteins | sample MAT05_FD_78382 | JGI IMG/M metagenome (GOLD analysis project Ga0105048, IMG submission 78382) | Freshwater microbial communities from Lake Fryxell liftoff mats and glacier meltwater in Antarctica - MAT-05 | ecosystem: Environmental > Aquatic > Freshwater > Ice > Liftoff microbial mat | place... | reverse complement strand
CCAGCCCTCCCTGTTTCCAAAATGACAGAGAGGTCTACTTTTTAAAATAAATGAACAACACAGTAAAATCAATACTTTCAGCCGATGAAAATCATGTTTTTAATTTTAGTCGGTTGATAGTGATAGATAATCTCTAAACCACGACGAAAGTGAAATATGCCACCTGCGCCAAAATTCGGCAATGTCTCTTGAAAAATAAGGGAAGGCAAAGTTGCGGATCAATTCTATTCCAAAAAGCCGGGCGGTACCGATTGCGATATCGGAGTAGCCCGAAAAGTCGCAATAAATTTGGAAGGTAAAAAACAGGGCACCAACTATATGTGTGCTGCCCGAATAGGCTGCAGCGTCGCCAAAAATGGTATTTGCAAATACAGCGCAGTTATCTGCGATAACAATTTTTTTGAATAACCCCCATAAAATTTGCCTTAGCCCATCGATCGCTTTGAAGTAATTGAATACTCTTTTATTAATGATTTGTGGTAACAGGTGCGTGGCCCTTTCTATTGGCCCGGCTACAAGCAAGGGGAAGAAACTAACAAAAACAGAATAATCAATGAAGTTTCTTTCCGGCTTCATCCTATTTTTATACAGGTCAATAACATAAGATAAACCATGAAAAGTATAAAAGGAAATACCTACCGGCAGAATCACATTTAAAGTGCCAAAATCAGCTTTGAGGCCCAGCAGGGATAATCCGTCGGCAAAGGATTGTGCAAAGAAGTTGTAGTATTTGAAAACTCCCAAAAATCCGAGGTTGATACCTATACTCAGCCATAAACAGAAAGCCTTCTTTTTTTTGCTGGCTGCCTCATATATTTTAATTCCAGTATAATAATCCAGTAAGGTAGAAAAGACGAGCAAAAATAAAAACCTCCAGTCCCAGCAGGCATAAAAAAAATAGCTGGACACCAACAGTAATATATTTTGCTGTTTCAGGTTGCCTTTTACAGACTAGTAAAGCAGGAAAACAATCGGTAGGAAGATTGCAAAGTTGATCGAATTAAAAAGCATAAGGGCGCTGTGTTTTGTAAATTTTTATCGCATTTGCAGTCGTTAGTTTTGCCGGTTGCGTAATGGTTTAATTTCCAGTACCCACACTTGTTGATGGCACAGGAATTTCGGAAACGGCATTGCAAACTATTAGTCTATTCCTACCCTGATGCTTTCTAAACAAGGCAAAACAATGAAATACAAACGAACCAAAACATTTATTAGTATTCAATAAAGAAATCATTACACCTAATTATAGTTGAACTGGTGGAGCAGTAATATTCAAAAATTACTTGCTTGCTGCCGTTCATGATTGTGTTAAAAAAGTGCTGTGAAAGTATCATTTTATTGCTATATGACAAATAATATGTGGCATAGGGTATTGAGATACCGGTCTTTCAGTAGCGGCTCTTTCTGATGCGCATGGTTTTATCCTTGTACTCCAGCCGCTGCAACATGTTAACTTCCGGTTCACCTATGGAAACCGTTCTCTACCGGTGAGGAATTTATACCAATAGGTGCTGTTTGCTGGTCAAAGAAGTTATTTCTCAAAACTTTTGGAAAAGGGATTATTCAGTTATCTTATTTACCAGGGGAAATTAAATTTTTACTTTTTCTTCATTTTCGTCTTCTCCAGATTTTCTTTAACCCTGAATTTTACAATTTTACTTATCAACCCTAATGGCATGGGTTTGCCGAGCGGAAACTGAACAGAACCCTTTGCTCCTTTATAGATGGACAGTTCGGTTTTAAATTCGGCTATTCCTGAATTAGAAGGGTAGAAGCCAATATGATTTGCATAGGCTGCAAACCAAACCAGCATACCATTGCGTTTGTATCCGGGCATGGCGTAACTGATCATTTCTTCTGCAGCCGGGGCCGCTTTTTTAATAGTTGTCCGAACCAGCTCCATCCGTTGCTGAGTGGCTAAAAGAAAACCTGCTATGTATTCATCAACGCTTGCCGGCTTTTTCATAATGGTTTATTTTTAACGAAAAAAAATTTGTTAGCATGCACTGCTGAATTTACTGCAGATGGTTAATAAAAGCGGCCATCAAAAAAAGTTTCAATTTATTTCTTGCTTTTTTAATAAGCACAAACTATATTCATGTAGGCAACAATTCGTGTAATTCGAAATAATTTGAGTCACTTATAACGTCTGAATATAGTAAACCCAGCACTATCTTAAAGATTTCAAAAAATTCATTTTATCCACGAAACCAACCAAAATACAGCAGGCACTTATGAGTTTAACGACATGGCTTCGGTATCCAATAGTATGGGCGAGTTTTGGGTTTCTAATATTGTTATCCCTGGCAGCTACACCCTGCAGGTACAACATGTTACCGGTACCATCACTAAAGAGATTAATGTTGAGTCTGCGGATTCAGTTATTGAAATCAGTTTTTAATTTTCAGCGCTTTCTTTTTCTGAATTAAAAGAAGCCATCTGATGATAGCATTTTGCATTAACTGGAAGCGGCTGAAAAAATTAATGTTAATGCCTGGCATATATGAAAGATTGCAGCAGTACGGAAGCCGGCAGTTTACTCTATTCAGTTTGATAGTTGCAGAAAACCAAGTGCTGTTTTTACAAATGGTTGACACAACATTTTTTTTATTGATCACATGTCAAACTCCCACACCGTTCTGTAAGTTCCGGATTGTTCTATATAAGTTAAGAAGGCATTGTAAAATGCATCGCCTCCGATCGTAGCACTGTCGCCAATTACAAACAGTTGTTCTTTGGCACGGGTGATGGCTACATTCATCCTGCGGTAGTCTTTTAAAAAACCAATATCTCCATCGTCATTACTTCTTACCAATGATAAAATGACGATCTCTTTTTCCTGTCCCTGGAAACTGTCGATGGTACTGATGCGGAGTTGTTTGGGTAACCTTTCTTTAGCTGCCGACACCTGCCCCGCATAAGGCGAAATGAAAGCGGTATGTAATGGATCGGGTAATGCTGTTTCCAACAGCTTTTGAACAATTCGTAATTCACCTTCGTTTTGCAAACTGGTTCCATCACTACCCCGTTCTTCATTGTAACCGGAACCGGCCGTGTCGATAAATGTAATGTGAGCGCCGGTATTGGTAAGATGAGCGGCCGTCAGTAAAAGACCATTATAAAAATAGTTACCGGAAAATCCTGCAATGGCTTCCCTCATCCGGTATTGGGTATTGAGAAAAAAAATGGCATCAACAGTGGCGATACTTACCTCCAAAATAGAACGGTTTAACCCAAACCGGGCAGCTTCGTTACTCAATACAGTTGGCGGCAACTGCCAGTGGTCGCCCGCCAGTACATACTTTTGTGCCAATGGGAAAATTGTCCAGGCCAACGGTTCAATGCATTGCCCCGCTTCATCAATTACCAGTGTGTGAAAAGTCAGGTGATTTATTTTTGCATCATACAAACCAACTGGTGTACCCAGGATCACTTCCGCTTCTTTGTATAATTTTTCTTCGTTGTATGCCTGTAGTTTTTTAATATCCGTCCTTATATTTTTTACTTCTTTAAATAACAGGTTGCGTTGTTCCCTTTCAGCTTTGCCAAAACTCCTTTTGTATTTCAGCGCCATCTTCCTGAATTCTTCGGCTCTTATTTTTAGTTGCTTAATTTCTTTTAGCTGCTTACTATTGTTGAGTTTCCCTTCTGGTGTATGCTGAAAAATGGTTGCATCAACTTTGCTTGCATTGCCCACCCTGAGTACTGTTAAGTTCTGTGTAATTAATCCCCTGGCAATATTATCCACTGCTGTATTGCTGGGTGCAGATACCAATACTTTTTCTCCGGCCTTTACCAGTTGTACAATTGCTTCCACCAGCGTAGTGGTTTTGCCCGTTCCCGGCGGCCCATGTACAATGGTGATCTGTTCGTTTTGTACAATAGCGGCAACGGCCTGTTGCTGGCTTTCGTTTAAATTTTTATTGTTGAAAGAAAGGGAAATGGGTTTTACAACGGGTTGTACTTTTTCTTTGGTTGGGTCGTCATGTAAAGCCTCAAATAATTCAAACAATGTTTTGTTGTTCTCTAAATTATTTAACACCGTTTTCATAATCGTTGTGGTGCGCTGGTCCGGTGCCAGTTTAATACCCACACCATCATCTTCTATCCAGTCGGGAAAATCGGGTGCAAACAAACGGAACTCGCCAACCTTACCATCTAAGTTAATCAAAACCCCTTTCACGGGTTCTTCACCGGTACAAAAACATTCAATGGCGGCACCGTCTTTAAATAAATTTATTTCTGCCGGGAAGTTTAATCGGAAAGTGATTTCAGGATAATCAGCATAACCAAAATTTTTCCTCGTCACTACAATGGGATGTAATGCCAGCCCCTCTGCCTTCAACGATTTTAGCGTATGCTGCTGATCTAAACTGTATCTTTTTACCTGCTCTTTTTCTTCCAGGTCAATGCACTGGAGTAAATTTTTTATCTGCGGATGCGTAACTGGCATGGCGTGAAAATAAGATGTACGGTGTTAATAAAAAAATGGACTGACTGATTGTGTTCCTGAAATCTGACTGATTAGCAAGGCTTGATGGCATTGCAGCAAAACAGCCGGGAGGTAGCTGTCTGTAACACCAGCGCATTATTATTCATCGGCATTTATTGAGTATCGTTCGCTTGCCTTAGTTACCCCGCTGTCCAACGGCTATTATCTTTTCGCCCTTAAATATTGTAGCGGCCAATCCAAGTCCTCATTCAATTCTTTTGCTGCATGTAATGCAAAGTAGGGGTCACGGAGATGTTCTCTTGCCATAAAAATAAGGTCTGCCTGTTGCTGCTGTAAAATTTCTTCGGCCTGTAGGGCGGATGTGATAATACCCACTGCCCCGGTTAGTATGCCGGTTTGTTTTTTAATAGCTGCGGCAAAAGGAACCTGGTAACCGGGAGCTGCAGGAATTTTAGCGGCGGCTGAACTGCCTCCGGATGAAGTATCCACCAGGTCAATTCCTTTACGCTTTAAAAGCAGTGCGAGCTTCACAGAATCGTCAATTGTCCAACCACCTTCACTCCAGTCGAGTGCAGAAATGCGAATGAACAGGGGAAGGTCTGCCGGCCAAACGGTTTGTATGGCAGCAATAATTTCCAGTAACACCCGGCACCTGTTTTCAAAACTGCCTCCGTAATCATCAGTGCGCCGGTTACTTAACGGCGATAAAAATTCGTTGATCAAATAACCGTGCGCCGCATGGATTTCAATTAATTTATACCCGGCTTGTAATGAACGGATAGCTGCCAGTTTGAAATCATTTACCAAAGCGGCAATTTCATCCTTATTCAGTGCATGTGGTATCATGTCGTCTTCAACAAACGGAATGGGTGAGGGTGCAACAGTTTGCCAGTGGTTTTCCCCGGAATGAATTTGTTTGCCGCCAGCCCATGGTAATTCACAGCTTGCTTTTCGCCCGGCATGTGCCAGTTGTATGCCAGCAACAGCGCCATGCTGGTGAATGAATGAAACAATGGTTCTTAATTTGTCTATATGATCATCCTTCCAGATTCCCATATCTCCATAAGTAATGCGGCCCGCTGCTGATACGGCGGTGGCTTCTTGTATAACGAGTGCGGCACCGCCAATTGCACGGCTGCCCAAATGCACCAGGTGCCAGTCGTTGGCAAAGCCATCTACCGATGAATACTGGCACATCGGGGAAACAACAATCCTGTTTTTAAGGGTAATGCTTTTTATGGTCAACGGCGAAAAAAGTAAACTCATGGTTTGATTATTTTAATAAAAATCAGCACACATATCATTGCTGTCCTGTCAATCATGCTGTAAAACTGATCTGCACCAACGATTTGGTATAATTGGTTTTTACTGTATAAAAATTAATGATTGTCAGCCCGACCAATGATTTTACTCATGTATTGGTTAACTGTTAATTGTGAATTTTACACCCTGAAATAACCAACACAATTTACCAAGAATAAATTTACAGCAAAATGAAAAAAGAATACTGGATCAATGTTCAACACGTAGATAACCGATTGGTGATTTTTTTAAACGGAGCTACCGTGTGGGACAGTGGCATTGTACATGATGATCCCGAACTGAATGCATTTATCAACATAACAGAGCATTTGATTGAACATATTTCTCATTCAACAGAGTTGATATTTGAAGGTTTTAATGATACCTACAACGCCGATGATTCATCAACAGATTTAAACCCATGGCATTTTCAATACCGGGTGTTTACCAGGGTGGTGGATGCAGCCGGTATTGTATTGGGCGAACAGGATATGCTGGCACCGTATAACGAAAAGCATTTATCAAACCCCAACATCAGGGCCATCAACAACTGTTACCAGATTGTTAGAAAAGATGGAGAGTTTAAAGTGGTTTCAAATTCCTTGTCTCAAAATTTTTACAACTAGTATCACTTAAAGTATTTGGTCAAACGATTATAGATTGACCAAATACTATTTTAGTTCATAAATAATTTATTCAAACATCAACTATGGCACAGATAAAAAAGGCTGCTAAATATGTTTATTATTTTGGCAGTGGAAAAGCAGATGGCAATGAATCTATGAAAAATCTGCTCGGTGGTAAAGGGGCCAATCTTGCTGAAATGGCCGGTCACCCCAATCTCCGTTTACCGGTTCCACCAGGTTTTACTATTACCACCGAAGTGTGTACTTATTATTATGAAAACAAAAAAAAATACCCCGCAATCCTGGATACACAACTGAAAAAAGCACTGGCTGCAGTTGAAAAGGAAATGGGGAAGAAATTTGGTGATCCTGTTAACCCTTTATTGGTTTCCGTTCGTTCCGGCGCAAGAAAGTCAATGCCCGGCATGATGGAAACAGTACTCGATATCGGCCTGAATGAAAAAACCATTGCAGGCGTTATTAAACAATCTGGCGATGAACGATTTGCCTACGATGCCTATCGCCGCCTGATCATGATGTATGCAGATGTAGTGATGGAAAAAGCTGGAGGCATTAAAATTAAAAATGGTAAGGGAATTAGAAAAGTACTGGACGGAAAATTAGAAAAAATAAAACAAAAGCAGGGATACCAGTTTGATACCGATTTGAAAGTTCCTGAACTAAAAGCGTTGGTAAAAGATTTTAAAGACACTGTGTTAAAAGTATTGGGGAAACCATTTCCGGATGATCCTTACGAACAGTTGTGGGGCAGTATTGGTGCCGTGTTCAGCAGTTGGATGGGCAAGCGGGCCATTGAATACCGGCGCATTGAAAAAATTCCCGATGAGTGGGGAACTGCAGTAAATGTGCAGGCCATGGTGTTTGGAAATATGGGCGATACCAGCGCAACCGGCGTGGCTTTTACCAGGAACCCTGGGAGTGGAGAGAATAAATTTTATGGGGAATATTTACTGAATGCGCAGGGTGAGGATGTGGTGGCGGGCATCAGGACCCCGGCACCTGTAAATGAGTATTCTAAAAATGAACAGAGTAAACATTTGCCAGCGCTGGAACACACAATGCCGGTTGCTTACAAAGAGCTATTTGATATTCAGAAAAGACTGGAGAAGCACTATAAAGATATGCAGGATATTGAGTTTACCATTGAAAAGGGAACGCTCTATATGTTGCAGTGCCGGGTGGGTAAACGAAACGGTATCGCTGCTGTACGGATGGCAAGTGATATGTACAATGAAAAATTGATTGATGCCAAAACAGCGATCCGGCGGGTGGCACCAAACCAACTGGTGGAATTATTATTGCCTATGCTGGATCCCAATGTGCAGAAGGTAACCAAACCAATTGCCAAAGGATTGCCGGCGGGGCCGGGTGGTGCAAAAGGACGGGTGGTTTTCTCCAGTAATGATGCAGTGGAATGGGCCAGCAGGGGAGAGAAAGTGATTTTGGTAAGAGAAGAAACCTCGCCGGAAGATGTGGATGGTATGCACAAATCACAAGCTATCCTTACAACAAAAGGTGGAATGACCTCTCATGCTGCCCTCGTTGCAAGAGGCTGGGGTAAATGCTGTATCGTTGGTTGTGCCGATATTGAAATTCATAGTGAAACAAAATCATTTAAGGCCAACGACGGCACGTATATCAAAGAAGGCGACTGGTTAAGCCTCGATGGCACCAAAGGATTGGTGTACACTGGAAGCATGGCATTGGTGGATATCGACCTGGATAAAAACCTGGCGTATAAAAACCTGATGAAACTGGTAAATAAAGTAAGGACGTTAAAAGTTCGTACCAATGCTGAAACACCTGAAGATGCTGCCCATGCACTAAAGTTTGGAGCCGAAGGTATCGGCCTTTTCCGCACCGAACACATGTTCTATGGAGAAGGAAGCGAACAACCCCTTTTCCTGCTGCGTAAAATGATTATGAGTAAAACAGAACCTGAAAGACGAAAGGCGTTGACTGACCTTTTTGTTTTTGTGAAGAAAGATATTAAAGCAACGATGGAAGTAATGAGCGGTTACCCGGTCACCATTCGTTTGCTTGATCCACCACTCCATGAATTTGTACCGCATGATGTAGCAAAGCTGCACGAATTGAGTAAGGAGCTGGGCATTAGTATGGGGATGCTTCGCCGCCGGGTGCTTGCATTGCACGAAAATAATCCAATGCTGGGGCATCGTGGGGTACGCCTGGGTGTTAGTTATCCGGAAATTACAGAGATGCAGGTAAGGGCAATATTTGAAGCAACAGTGGAATTGTTGAAAGCAGGTAAAAAAGCATTCCCCGAAATTATGGTTCCGGTTACCTGTACAGAAAATGAACTCATTCACCAGAAAGAAATTGTGGACAGGGTGTACAAAGAAGTATGTGAAGCCAAAAAGGTAAAGAAGATCGCCTACCTGTATGGTACCATGATTGAAATACCAAGGGCAGCATTACTGGCCGACCGGATGGCTGGTGTTGCAGACTTCTTTAGTTTTGGAACCAACGATCTCACCCAGATGAGTTTTGGATTCAGCAGGGATGATGTGGGCGGATTCCTCCCCAAATACATGGACCTTAAAGTATTGAATGACGACCCCTTTCAAACAATCGACCAGGAAGGTGTGGGTGAACTGGTTCGCCTTGGTACCGAACGGGGCAGAAAAACAAAACCTGGTTTAAAAATTGGTGTTTGCGGCGAACATGGCGGAGATGCAGAAAGTGTGAAGTTTTTTCACCGGGTGGGTATGAACTATGTAAGCTGTTCTCCATTCCGGGTGCCGATCGCTTTGCTTGCTGCAGCGCATGCTGCCATGGAGTAGGATAAAGGAAAATAAAATGATATGCTGTATGAAAAGGCACCGGCTTAAGTGATTAAGCTGGTGTTTTTTTTATTTATCCACCTGTAAGTTTTCAGGAATGGGTTTCAGGGCTTTCTTTCCTCTTTTTTACCATCCAATGCAACTCAATTCTGTTAGCTTTACCATGTATTAATAAGGAAAAAGATGGATACAGATCAACAGGTGATTGAACGAACAAAAAAATGGATCAACGATGTAGTCGTGGGGTGTAACTTTTGTCCTTTCGCCGCCAGTGTGATAAAACAGCAAAACGTACATTACAGGGTGGAAAACAGTGAAGAAGCAAGCATTTGCCTGAAAACGTTATTAGCGGAATTAAACCGGCTCAATGATGAAGTCACTGTAGAAACTACCTTTCTCATTCTCCCTAATTCATTCCATGAGTTCAACGATTATCTCGACCTGGTATCTGACGCAGAAGAACTATTAATTGAAAATGGATATGAAGGTATTTATCAACTGGCAAGCTTTCATCCGTTATACCAATTTGCGGGCTCGGCAGCAACCGATGCAGCCAATTATACCAACCGTTCTGTTTACCCCATGCTGCACCTGCTGAGAGAATCCAGTATTGACAAGGCATTGGAACACTACGTCAATCCGGGAGCTATCCCGGAACGCAATATTAATTTTGCACGGGAAAAGGGGCTCCTGTACATGAAGATGCTGAGAGACGCATGCCTGGGCGGATAATTCTTACATCCGCTTCAACCATCCCGTAATACTCATCCTGCTGCGGTTGGCCCTGGTTACTTCATGTTCCATTTCATCACTTTTAAAAAATACGGCGGTTCTGGACTGGGGTTGTATTTTTTGAGGGGGTTCATTTTGATATACTACTAATTGTCCGCCATCTTCGTCAAGCCAGTCGTTGTTTAAATAATTAATGAGCGAATATTTCCGGTTGCTGTCGTTTTTAAACTGGTCTTTGTGGCGTTTGTAAAAGCTGCCTTTTTCATACAGTGCATAGTGAAACTCGTATCCATTAATGCCGGTGTAACAGGTTCTGTTAAGGTATACAACAAAATCATCCACCTGTTGTAAAAATTCCTGTTCGTAAATATTATCATGCGCCTTATCCATCCAGTAAATTTTATCGCCCCTCATTTTTTGAGTGTCATCTTTTACCTGTTCATTGCCTATCCCTGCAGCGTTCAACATGTCACTCTGTTGTAGTTGCAGTATATTTTGTTGCAGTCCTTTTGATAAATTATCACTTAAAAAGTTGGTATCGATGCCAATATTGTTATCGAGGTAGGAATCAATCAGGAGGTCAAATTGGTTATTCATTATATTTGTTGAGCCAGGTAAGATAGGTCTTTTAAACGCTACCACCCTTTTAAATAAAGCTGTGGCAACAGACCCGGAAGAATTAATGTTTATTTTTGCCTCATGAATATCAGCTTCTCAAATCCCGGTATTGGCATTGCCACCCCTGGTGATGTTGTTGCCCTTAATGCTTTACTCAACAGCGCTTACCGGGGAGAAAGTTCAAAAAAAGGTTGGACAACTGAAGAGCATTTGATAGCTGGTGAAGTGCGGACGGATGAAGTAAACCTGCGCCAGGTAATGGAAATTGATGGAAGTATTATCATAAAATATACCAACGATGAACAACAAATAATTGGTTGTGTAAACCTGCAACGCCACGGCAACAAAATTTACCTTGGTATGCTGAGTGTTTCGCCGCATTTACAGGGCATGGGTATTGGTAAATATTTATTGAAGGCTGCAGAGGAATACGCTCAGCAATTACAATGTTCCACAATTTATATGTCCGTAATTTCTGTTCGTACAGAATTAATCAACTGGTACGGGTGCCACGGCTATCATGATACAGGCGAAAGAAAACCATTTGCAGAAGATGGCTTAACAGGAAGGCACTTGCAGCCGCTGGAATTTATGCTGATGGAAAAAGCAATCGATGTTTAGTTAGCTGATAGCTGTTTAACCCTCCTTCCAAGTCCAATGCTTACAACTTGGACAAAACAATTTTTCTCACTGAAGGTTAAACGGCGGTACAAAAATTGGATTAGATGATCCCACCCTTTTATAATTAACAAACTAAGCAATCTGTATGCATATATTATGGAAATACCTGAAGCCATATAAATGGCTGGCGCTTTTTTCAATGTTACTGGCAGCAGTTGCACAGGCGCTCAATTTTTTAGATCCGGTAATTTTTGGCAGGATCATAGATGACTATGCGCTGAATCCCGCCAATAAAACAGAAAAGGAACTGGTAAACGGAATAATATGGCTGTTGTTACTGGCCGTGCTGGTATCCATTGCTGCAAAACTGGCGAAAACTTTCCAGGAATATATGTTGCGGATGGTGGTACAGAAATTTGGTAAAGCAGTTTTTGACGATGGACTAAAACAAACGCTCCGCCTTAGCTACCAGGAATTTGAAGAACAGCGAAGTGGTGAAACGCTTTCAATATTGCAAAAAACAAGAAGGGATACCGAAAGTTTTCTGAGTTCATTTATCAATATTGTTTTTTCTACGATGGTGGGGATGGGATTCCTCATTTATTATGCTATCACAAAACACTGGGCGCTGATACCGGTGTTTCTGATAGGGGTGGTGCTGTTGGGAGGACTTACAGGCCTGCTCAGTAAAAAAATAAAAACCGTACAACGTAAAATCTTCCGGGAGAATGCGATTATGTCTGGCAATATCACTGAATCGCTCCGGAATATAGAACTGGTAAAAAGCCTGGGCCTAACTTATCCTGAAATAAAAAGATTAAAAACTTTTACCCAAAACATTTTTGATCTTGAAATGATCAAAGTGAAAAAAGTGAGGACCCTAACTTTTTTGCAGGGTATTACCCTTAACTTTCTCAAGCAGTCCATCCTGTTTATTTTGCTCTGGCTTATTTTCAGGAAAGTACTTACCACCGGAGAATTGATCTCGATGCAGTTTATTATGAATTATGTTTTTGTTCCGCTTCAGGATCTCGGTACCATCATTCTTGCTTACCGGGAAGCAGAGGCTTCGCTGCAAAATTTTGATCTGCTGATGAAGAAGCCGGTGGAAATGAGGCCTGAAGAGCCCATTGAACTGGGAGAAGTAGAAACCCTTGAATTTAAGAACGTAGTGTTTAAACATAAAACAGCCAATGAAAATTCCATCGACGATATTTCATTTAAAGTTGCAACGGGAGAATCGATTGCGTTTGTTGGACCAAGCGGTTCTGGTAAATCTACACTGGTAAAATTACTGGTTGGGTTATACAGTCCCGTGAGCGGCAATATTTATTTTGATGACGTGTCTGTAAAAGATATCCGTTATAACAGAATAAGGAGGCAGATAGGGTTTGTAACCCAGGATACACAGTTGTTTGCAGGTACCGTACGGCAAAACCTGCAGTTCATTAAAGCTGGCGCCTCAGAAGACGAAATGCTGGCTGCATTAAAAAAATCAGCATCGTACAATTTACTCAACAGCCCCAGGGGGTTGGATACCATGTTGGGGGAGGGCGGCACTAAATTATCCGGCGGTGAAAAACAACGCCTGTCCATTGCACGTGCTTTGCTGAGAAATCCAAGAAATTGATCTTTGATGAAGCTACAGCGTCGCTGGATTCGCTCACCGAAGAAGCCATCACCGATACGATTAATGTTATTGCAGCAGAAAAGCAACAAATCATCATTGCCATTGCACACCGGCTTTCAACCATCATGAATGCCGGCACTATTTACGTACTGGAAAAAGGGAAAATCACTGAAACAGGTTCTCACAAAGAGTTGCTACAGCAAAAAGGATTGTACTATGCTATGTGGAGGCAACAGGTGGGAGAAAGAAATACAGTGGGGAAGAAAATAGTGAAGCAGGAAGAAGAAGTCATCGCGATACCAGTCCCGGAATATTTGTAGTGATATTATTTTAGCGGTGTAGTGGATTAAAAGTTTAGTGTTGCAGCAGTTAATGTATAAAGTGTACCTGGTAACAGAAAGCTTAAAACCTGTCCTGTCAATAGTTCACGGGTAACCACTTAATTTTATTAACCTATTACAGGTTTCCCTCTTCATACATGCTAAGCCTGTTGCTGAGCTGTAGTACCTGTTGTTGCATTTCATCCATCCGTTGCAGTAAATAAGTGATGGTTTCAATGCCCTCCAGGTTAATGTCCATTTCGTAGTAAAGGCGAACCAGCTTTTCTAAGTGAGGCAACTGGCTTACGGGTACAAATGTTTTTTCGTCAACAACTGTAATTTCCAGGAGGCCGGATTCCTTTAAGGAATAAATAAAGGAGGTTTCAATATTGTGGTGAATACAAAATTCATCCGCCGCTATCATGTCTTCTATTTGCATACCAAAGGTTATTTAAGTTTACTCAATTCTGTGAATAATGCTTTCTGTTCTTCAGTAAGATGGGTGGGAAGTTTTACTTCGTATGTTACATACAGGTCACCGGATTCGCCTTCTTTCTTATATACGGGGAAACCTTTTCCCTTCAGCCGTATTTTGTTGCCATATTGGGTTTCAGGATTTACTTTCAGCTTTACTTTTCCTTTCAGGGTATCAATGGTCGTTTCTCCACCCAGCACGGCAGTATAGAGGTCAACGCTGGCGGTAGTATACAAATCATTGCCTGAGCGTTTGAAATGTGGATGAGGAGTAATCGAAAAAGTTATGTAGAGGTCTCCGGCGGGGCCACCATTTACACCAGGTGCACCATAACCATTTAATTTTATCACCTGGCCATTTTCAACACCGGCAGGAATAGTGATGCGGATATTTTTACTGTTTACAGTAAGGGTTTGCTGGTGCGTTTCCATTGCTGCGGTTAGGCTGAGCTTCAGCTCCGCATTATAATCCTGACCCCTGAATTTTGTTTGCCTGCTGCGGCCTGATCCTCCAAACATAGATTCAAAAAAATTAGAAAAATCATTGTCATCATCGCCTGAAAACTGCTGGCCACCGGAAAACGGCGAATGTTGCTGCGACCTCCGCTGCTGTTCAAACTGGTCTGCATGTTGCCAGTCTTTTCCATACTGGTCATATTTTTTTCGTTTTTCCGGATCGCTTAATACTTCATTGGCTTCATTAACCTGTTGGAATTTCCGATGGGCATCTTTATCATTCGGGTTAAGGTCGGGATGCAGTTTGCGGGCTAATTTCCGGTAAGCTTTTTTTATATCATCTTCAGAAGCTTTTTTATCGACCCCCAAAATTTTATAATAATCAATAAATTCCATCTGGCTGATTTTTTAAAGCTGAAGTTCAACAGTACACAGCATTGTTCTGCAGTCCGCTAAATGTAAAAAAATGCGGGACTTTAACAACGGTTTGTAAATGGTTGAAGAATATTTATCCTTCAATAAGATGGTGATCTTATTGTATGATCCAACTGGAAATGATGGGAATGAACAGGGAATTAGTTTTGAGGTGCCAGCGAAACGTTTACAGCGTTGGCTCCTTTAGGCCCCATTTCTACTTCAAAAATTACTTTGCTGTTTTCTTTGATTGCTTCTCTTAGTCCATTCACATGTACGAAAACACTTTGTTGTGTTTCCAGGTCTTTGATAAACCCGTATCCTTTGGCTTCATTAAAGAAGGTCACTGTTCCTTTCCGGATCAGGTCTGCAGGATCAATGTCCTGTTGCTTCGGTACACCAATTTCAATATCTTCCTGTCTTACTTTTTTCATTTTCTTCGGATCAGGAGGAGTGGCCGACAGGTTACCATTCTCATCCACGTACGCAAGCATATCATCCAGGCTTGTTGATTTGGGATTGTCTTTACGTTCCTGCTTCTTTTCTGCTTTTTCTTTTTTATTCTGATTTTTTTTCTTTTCTCTTTCTTTCTTATTCCAGGTTTCTGCCATAAATGATGATTAAATGATTAAATATTGTTAATTGGGCAATGATAAATCAACTTCTTGTCTGTCGAAAAAAGCGGGGGTATTTTCATCAGATGCCTCCAAAGATAGCACTTTTTTCCGCCTTTTTACGTCCGCTTTTTAATGGGAACGCTTTATACACAAAATTAAGTGGATATGTGCAGCCTGCTGCAGAAATAAATTCAAGGAAAAAGTATGCAATGTACGTCGGTACGGCGTATTAGGCGTTTGCATAATAAAAATGGTCGGTGGTAACTGTAATAAAAAGATGGTGACAAAAAGAAAATTTCCGGGAATTTTATTGGCTAAGTATAGCTTTATTTCATCGGCTCCTCATTATCCACATCACCTTCTTCCTCTTTTGGTTTATGGTAATCATTTTTGAGTTGTTGTTCAAATTCCTTTTCATCTTTCTGGTTGCGTACCACCAGAAAAATGATGAGCCCAATGGCTGCAATACCAACAATGATGATTACCGGCCAGTTCATTGAGTGTAATTTTTGATAAAATTAAATCGATTTTTTGGGTCGGTATGTTAAGTTTATGTGATGCAGCATTTATGCGATGCAGAACTTATTTGGGCCAGCGGAATGTTAGCCAGCACAAATTACCTTTGCCAATACCTGAACCTAACAGGTAAAAAGGTAAATTGTGATAGTATGGATGCTTCAAAAGATACAACCGGTTTAACGACAGAACAGGCAACATCAAGCCGCCTGCAAAACGGCAGCAACACACTTGAAATGCAGGAAGACCGTGTGTTCCTGGCTGTATTAAAAGAAGTGCTGATGGAGCCCATGTTTATAATACTGTTGGCTGCCTGCATCATTTATTTTGCCGTGGGGCAATACCAGGAAGGATTTATTATGCTGGTTTCTATTTTTATTGTAGCCGGTATTTCACTGTTCCAGGAATATAGAAGTAAAAATGCCGTACAGGCATTAAAAAAAATATCGGCTGCAAAGGCTAAAGTATTGCGTAACGGCAAAGCCATTCAGATAAACACTGAAGAAATTGTGGTGAATGATGTATTGCTGCTGGAAGAAGGTGAAGTGGTGGCGGCTGACGGGATCATTTTGGCGGCGAATGATTTCTCCATCAATGAATCTATTCTTACCGGTGAATCATTTGCAGTTCGCAAAACAGCCGATGATAAAAGCAACGTGTATAAGGGGACACTGGTAACGAGTGGCAGTGCAACTGTAAAAGTTGCCAATGTTGGTCTAAAAACAATGTTTGGAAAAATTGGGTTGTCACTCAAAGAAATTACCATTGTTAAAACGCCACTGCAAAATCAAATTCGTTCGTTTGTACGCAACATGGTTTGGGCAGGAGCCCTGGCTTTTTTAATTGTAGTTGGGTTTAATTTTTATCATTCCGGGAATCTTATCCAATCTTTTTTGCAGGGATTAACCCTGGCCATGAGTATCCTGCCGGAAGAAATACCTGTTGCTTTTAGTACGTTCCAGGCTCTGGGTGCCTTTCGGTTGCTCCGCAATAATATCATTGTAAAGCAGCCGCAGTATGTAGAAACCCTGGGATCTGCCACCGTTATTTGTGCCGATAAAACTGGCACGCTCACACAGAACAAAATGAGTATTGAGTACCTTTATGACGCTGCATCAAAAATATCTTTAGCTGTAAAAAATACTCCAGCTTTACCTGCAGCAGTAATAGAATATGCCATGTGGAGCAGTGAAACCGATCCGTTTGATCCGATGGAAAAAGCCATTCATGCATTGTATGCAAAAAATGCGGCTACAGATAAAAGGGGATTTTTTAAGCAGGTTCATGAGTATCCAATCGGCGGTAAGCCACCCATGATGACCCATATATTCAGAAATGGTGCAGGGGAAACGATCATTGCAGTCAAAGGTGCGCCAGAAGCAATCTTAAGACAAAGCAATCTATCCGTCGCTGCACTAAAACACATCGAAACTCAATCGCTGGCATACGCAAAATTGGGTTACCGTGTGTTGGGAGTTGGTAAAGGAAACTGGAAAGCAGCGCAATGGCCAGTATCACAGGAGGAGTTTGAATTTGAGTTTTTAGGATTGATCGCATTCCAGGATCCGCCTAAAGAAAATATTGCGCAAACCATCTCAACATTCCGGGAAGCAGGTATCACTGTAAAAATGATCACCGGTGATTATGCGGAAACAGCGCTGGCCATTGCCGGGCAAATTCAAATGGATCATAATAGTGAAGTGCTGACAGGGCAGGAGGTGCTGCAACTTTCCAAAGAAGCATTACAGCAAAAGGTGAAACAGGTGAATATTTATGCAAGAATGTTCCCGGAAGCCAAACTGAAAGTGATTGATGCGCTGAAAGAAAATGGAGAAGTAGTTGCCATGACGGGAGATGGCGTGAATGACGGCCCAGCCTTGAAAGCAGCGCATATCGGGATAGCGATGGGCCAGCGGGGCAGTGAAGTGGCAAAGAGTGCAGCTTCGCTGATCCTTACAGATGATGACCTTGCGCACATGACTGAAGCTGTGGCACTGGGCAGAAAAATTTATGATAACCTGAAAAAAGCCATTCAGTACATCGTTTCTATTCATATTCCAATCATTCTTATTGTCACCGTTCCGCTGTTGCTGATGTGGAAATTTACAGATATTTTTTCACCGGTACACGTCATTTTCCTCGAACTGATCATGGGCCCTACCTGTTCTATTATATATGAAAATGAACCAATGGAGCCGGGAACAATGCAGCGCCCGCCCCGGATGATGGGTGCTACTTTTTTATCGCTGAAACAGTTGGCCGTAAGTATTGTTCAGGGGCTCATGATTACTGCGGGCTGTCTCGGAATTGGATATTTCTATATCCGGGAGGGCTCTGATGATACCACAGTACGCACCATTATTTTTATCACTCTTTTGTTCAGTAATGTTTTTCTTACCCTTGTCAACCGGTCTTTTTATTATTCAATTCTGCAAACACTCCGGTATAAAAATAACCTTGTTCCGCTGATTATTGGTATTACACTTCTTTTAATTGCTGCTTTATTGTATGTACCTTTTGTTCAGCAACTGTTCCGGTTAACCCCGCTCACAATAAATACGATTGGCGTCTGTATGATGGCAGGTCTTGTAAGTACCTGCTGGCTTGAAGGATGGAAATATTTTCAGCGAAAGAATATTGGTAAAATATAAACAATCCTGCGCTACCTTTATTTTCGCATAAGCATGTTTCCGGGGGCATTTTTGCTACCTTTAAAAAAATATTAATATGAAAAAAAATAGTATCGCCTTGTTGCTGCTTATTATTAGTATAAATATTTCGGCCCAGGATGTAGCATATAAAAAAGGGTTGATACAGGTAGATGGTAAGGAGTACGCAAAAGTGGAAGTGAAGAACGAGAATTTTGGTCTTACAAAATCATTTGAAGTATATACCATGTCTGGCAAAAAAATAATTATCGCTGCTGCAGCAACCGAGTTTGAGCAGGATAAAACAGACAACACGTATTTATTTTACCGGCTTACTTTTTTAACCTCTAACCAGGTGGGAATATTTAAAGTATCATCATTGGGGCAGGAAAAATCATTTGCCAAACTGATTGGAAACAGCGGCATCATAGAAGCCGATAGTACCAGCGATACAAGAGTAAGGGAGTTTATTGCATTAAAAAGTGCGAGCCCCAGGATTGCTGTAAATTATAACATGGTGTCAAGAAACAGGGGGTGGCCAGTAAAATTGCAGCAGGATAAAAACATTGAACAAGATGGAAAGATCATTGGCAGTTTTAAACCAACAGGCTCATCGAACCAACTGGATCATTATGAATTTTTGTTACTATCAGGGGTAGTAATGGCCAAACTTTCTTTTGCCGGTGGTAACAACGCCCAGAATTTTGAGTTGTTTACAGCAAAAGATAATTTTAAAAGGATGGTACCTATTCCTACTGATCAAAAAATAATTTTAGCAGATACAAGTAAAGACAAGAACCAGTTTACATTGCAGCGTATTGCCAAATGGCTGGTAGAAAACCAGTATTTGTAAAATGGCCTGCCTTTAGTCTTTAGATTAGAAACAATAATAAGGGTAGAATGAAATAATTTCCTGCCGCCTGGTTTTTAACGCCAGGCATTTTTTGCACATTGAGCTATGTGTACGCTACTATTTAATCCGTGGTTTCCACGGAATTTCTTCCACCTGCAGCAAATGCCCGATGTACCTCGATAACACAAAAAGATAATCACTCAGGCGGTTAATATATTTTATCACCAGCGGATCTACAAACAGCTCATGCTCCTGCATATTCACACACAGCCTTTCGGCACGCCTGCATACGCAACGGCACACATGTGCTGTTGATACTGCAGGGTGGCCCCCGGGTAACACAAAGAATTTCATTGCTGGTAATACCTCATTCATTTTGTCAATTTCCTTTTCCAGCAATTCAACATCGGCTTCTTCCAGGTCTGGCATCTTCATCAACGGTTCCTTCTCCGGATCGCATGCTAAGGAAGAACCTATGGTAAAAAGGCGGTCCTGTATTTCTTTTAACATTATTCTGCTCTCCCCATCGGTAATTATGTCGCTTACCAAACCAATGTAGGAATTCAATTCATCCACTGTGCCATAACTTTCAATACGCAAGTGGCTTTTAGGGACTTTGGTGCCGCCAATGAGGCTAGTCGTACCAAGGTCACCTGTTTTGGTATATATTTTAAGTGCCATTAAAATGTGAATATTTAAAAGAAATGAACAAAGAAACAATCAAATAGTTTAGAAAAAACTAAGCAGGGTGCGGAATTGTTGCAGGGTTACTGTTGATCCTGTCTGTTTCTACCATGCCATCCCTTAAGCGGATTACCCGGTGGGCAAAAGAAGAAATATCCTCTTCGTGTGTTACCAAAATTACCGTATTGCCATCCGTATGTATCTTTCCTAAGATGTCCATTATCTCGTGGGAGGTTTTAGAGTCAAGGTTGCCCGTAGGCTCATCTGCAAGGATGATTGCAGGATTGTTAATGAGTGCCCGTGCAATGGCCACCCGCTGGCACTGGCCACCGCTCAGTTCATTTGGTTTATGCAGGCTCCGGTCTTCTAATTTTACTTTAGTTAGTACTTCCATGGCTCTGTCTGTTCTGTCTTTTTTATTGATACCACTGTAGATAAGTGGTAGCGCTACGTTTTCCAGGGCGGATAACCTGGGCAACAGGTTAAATTGCTGAAACACAAAACCGATATCTTTGTTTCTCACCTCGGCCAGGTCATTGTCTTCCATCCGGCTTACATCTTTTCCGTTAAGTATATACCTTCCTTTTGTTGGAGAATCAAGGCAGCCTAAAATATTCATCAACGTTGATTTTCCTGAGCCGCTTGGTCCCATCAATGCTACATATTCGTTTTTATAAATATCAAGGTTAATACCTTTTAATACCGGTAGTTCCTGTTTTCCCAAATAATAGCTTTTGCAGATATCTTCTAAATGAATAATGCCTTGCATGTTGTGTTGTTGAGTTAATATGTTAATAGGTTTGCAGATTGATAATATAAAACTTTAAATGTATACGGTATTTATAAAAGTAATAAAATCGGCGGGTATTTTTTTAACTGACATCAATGATTCTAAATTCCTTTAAGGCCCGTCAACCTTTGACCTATTCAATACTTCTTTATCACTTTAGGCACTTTGAAAAAAATGCCATCGTGCAGGGGGGCATTTTTTAATCCTTCATTTCTTTTAATGCTGCCTTTAACTTCATCGTCTCTCAGCACGTTTACTCCATCACTCATGTGCAGCAATGGTATTACACCGGAAGTGTCTAATTCATTCAGCTTTTCTACAAACTGAATCATCCGCTGCAGGTCTGCTTTGATGGCCGGTTTTTCAACATCAGTAAATTTCAGCCTTGCCAGGTGAGCCAGTTTATCCACCAATTCGTTGTTTACTTCCATCCGGCAAAAATAAAGGTTTAGGCGTAGAAGAAAACAATAAAGGGATAAATGGCCGGGTAGTGCGTAAAGAATTGTATTGCTATTTAAATGAATGAATTGTTTTCAGCGAGTGGACAGTAAGAAAATTGGAAATGCAGTGAATTTTAAACCTTACAGTTTGAACGTTAAACTTTCAACTTTTCTTATCTTCGCCGGCTTATGAACAGCAAAAGAGAGATAGTAATGAGCGGTATCAGGCCCACCGGTTTTTTACACCTGGGGAATTATTTCGGAGCCATCCGGAATTATGTAAAAATGCAGGAAGATTTTGATTGCTTTTTTATGGTGGCCGACCTTCATTCGCTCACCACACATCCCGATACCAAAGAGCTAAAAGCTAATGTACACAGGGTGTTGGCAGAAAATATCGCTTGCGGGCTCGACCCGGAAAAGGTAGCGTTGTATTGCCAGAGCCAGGTGTATGAAACATCAGAATTATACCTGTATTTAAATATGCTGGCTTACAAAGGAGAGCTGGAAAAAACGGTGACTTTTAAAGATAAAGTAAGGCAGAATCCTGAAAATGTAAATGCCGGTTTGCTGACTTACCCTGTATTGCAAACGGCTGATATTATCCTGCACCGTGCAAAGTACGTACCGGTAGGTAAAGACCAGGAGCAGCACCTGGAAATGGCCCGGAATTTTGCCAACCGTTTTAATCACCGGTATGGTGAAGTCTTCCCCGAACCAATTGCTTTTAACTACAACCAGGAACTGGTAAAAGTACCCAGCCTGGATGGTTCCGGCAAAATGAGCAAGAGTGAGAACCAGATGGCTACACTGTATCTTGCAGACGAGGATGATATCATCAGGAAGAAAGTAATGAAAACAAAAACCGACAGCGGCCCCATAGCAGCTCATTCTCCAAAGCCTGACTACATTGACAATATTTTCGGTTTGATGAAACTGGTGAGTGAAGAAGCCGTCATTCAAAAATTTGATGCAGATTATAATAATTGCAACATTCGCTATGGAGATATGAAAAAGCAGTTGGCAGAAGATATGGTGAATTTTATTTCACCCATCAGGCGTAAGGTAGATACAATATTGAATGATGAAGAATATTTAAAGGCTGTGATGGAAAAAGGGGCGGAAAAAGCCAGGGTGAGCGCAAAGGCTACCATGCAACTGGTACGGGAGGCCATGGGATTAAATTATTAATTAGCCAATCCAACGTACCGTGTATATTTTGAAGTATTATAATTTGTGAAGTTTTAAAGTTTGCTTACATTCAATCTTTAAAAAATCAATGACGTTTTTTATTTTTCTTAATCTTTAAAACAACTCCGCATTGCGGCGGATTGGGCAGCATGGCTAAAAGCAAAAGACCAAAACATATTGCAGTTGCAGGCAACATCGGTGCAGGCAAAACCACCTTAACTGAAATGCTGAGCAAGCATTATAAATGGATACCCCAGTTTGAAGATGTGGATCACAACCCCTACCTGAATGATTTTTATGATGACATGCCAAGGTGGAGTTTTAACCTGCAGATATTCTTTTTAAACAGCCGCCTCAACCAGTTGCTGGAAATTCACCGCGGCACAGAAACGGTAATACAGGACCGGACTATTTATGAAGATGCAAATATTTTTGCACCCAATCTCCATGACATGGGGTTGATGGGCAAAAGGGATTTTGACAATTACTACAAATTTTTTGAAACACTCAAATCAATGGTACAGCCACCCGATCTATTGATCTATCTTAAGGCGTCGGTACCTACACTGGTTGCCCAAATTCAAAAGCGGGGTAGGGAATATGAGGAAAATATCCGGCTGGATTACTTGAAAAAATTAAATGATTACTACAATAATTTTATTGAAAATTATAAAGAGGGGCCTTTGCTGATTATCAATGCGGACAGTAATAAGTTTGCAGAAAATGAAGAGCACCTGGGTCAGATCATTACAAAAATAGATTCACAATTGTTTGGATTATTTTAACGGTCTAATTGATCAATCCCTTTCCCATATTGTTTCCCATGGAACAGCTCATTCTACACCACTATGGTTTTTTAACTCACAACACCGTTGATTGGCTTGCAGAAAATGAGCTGTTGCTTGGTAATCCTTTCAGGGTCTGCGGTACGATTAAGATCCGTTCACAGAAAGTAAATATAACTTTCTTGCAGCAGGCAGCAGGTGCAGTGTTTACTGAGTTAATAGAACCCTGGGAAGATAACGCAAAGCTGCAAAAGATGATCAAGAAAGGCATTACAGTTTATCATACGGGGTACCTCGCTGCAACAGGCCAGTTTGATGAGGTATTATCATCATTTCAGGAAAAAGGTATCCATGCGCTTGCCCCCTTTGCATCCGAGGCATTTGAAGGCAAACGATGCGTTTTTGTAATTACAAGGAATGTAGGGATGATAGAAATTATAGAGCAATAGTCGGGTCTGGGTTATTGTTCCCCATTTTGTCGTTTATCGTTGACTGGTAATAGGGGTGTTGAGTGAACATCTCAATTGCAGGGCAAAAAATAAAAAATGAGAATCCAGCGATTCATTAATCAATCAACTGATTTTTCATCGCATAAAATACAAGTCCGACAGAATTTTTCACGCCAAACCTTTCCATCAGCCTATCCTTTATAGCTTCCACAGTCCTGGCGCTGATGTCCATTTTTTGGGCAATTTCTACAGCAGTATATTCCATACATACAAGGGTGAGTACTTCTTTTTCCCTTTCACTTATTACAACTTCTGTGCTTAAAGAAGGGTTAAACTTTTGCTTGCTGTAATTCTTTTTTATCAATACCTTATTAACAAAAGGGTTTAGGTAAAAGCCGGTTCTCATGACATCTACCACGGCTCTTTTTATTTCGGCGGGCTCGGTACTTTTTAATAAGTAGCCTGCGGCTCCACAATCCATCAAATGGCCAACAAATCTTTCATCTTCGTACATGGTCAGTATGATCACCCTTATTTTTGGAAAATCCCTGGTAATTTGCTTGGTAGTGTCTATACCATCCTTTACGGGCATTTTTAAATCGCAGAGGACAACATCGGGTTCGTTTTCTTTTATTTTGTTCAGCAGTTCTTCACCATTTTCTGCTTCCATTATAAACTTGATGTTGGTATATGGTCTCATGGAAAGAATTACTCCTTTCCTGAAAATTTGATGATCGTCGGCTATTGCTACTTTTATTTGTTCCATAATGTAATACAGGTCAACAAATTTAAGGAAAAAGAAGTTTGTTTACCTTTCCGCTTTAATGCCTGCTGATAAGGCTGTTTATAAAATAGAATTTCTCAAAGTCATTACAACAAAAAACTGTAACATTATTAATTGGTTGAATCTTTAGGAATTTCTAGTGTAACCTTGTAATAAGTATGACTCGGGTCGATTTCAAAAAGGATGCGTCCGTTCAGCACTTTGATTCGGCTCGCTATATTTTTTAAACCAAGGCCAGTTGATACATGATTAAGCCTGTCAAATTCTGTCTGAATAATTCCATCCCCGTCATGGTGAAGCCTGAAATAGCTGTGGGTAGCATTGGCATTTTGCGTAAGATGGATGAACCCAGCATTGCTGTGCTTGATGATATTATTGATCAATTCCTGTACTATCCTGAAGATGAGCAACTCCTGCTCCATTTTTAAGCGGGTGCGGTAGTCGTGAAAACGTACACTGGCGTTAAGGGTACCACTACCATTAATTTTTTGAAAGAGATCGCTCATGGCGCTTTCAAGTCCAAAGTTTTTTAGCGTGGGAGGCATCATGCTATGGCTGATATTCCTGATCAGTTGTATGGCATCATCAATAATTTGTTTGGCACTGTAGATAGATTGCAGTTGTGCAGCAGGCTCCTGGTTAATTAAATTTTCATTGAGGTAAAGCCTTGCAGTGGCCAGTAAGGGCCCTACATCATCATGCAGGTCGGCAGCGATACGGTTACGTTCTTCCTCCTGGAATTTAATAGAGGCATTAAGAAGGATCTGCTGCTTTTCATCTTCTAGGTTTTTAAGTTCAAGGTTAAAACGGGTTACTCTACGCTGGTGCAAAATTACAAAAAACACAATGCCTAAAGTGAGGCTGACCATTCCCAAGGTTCCTAGGAGCATAATATAACTTGACCCCGTGGACACACCAGTACTGGTTTGTAAAAATATCATTTGTGGTTAAAGGTTATTTTTTTTTTGTAATGGATTAAACAAACCTAAATCAATATCGATTGTTTTATTTATTAGGTCTGACTTATCGCTTGCATTAGCTTTGACTAAAATACCTGTACAAATAAAGATGTTTTTTATAATTGTAACAAAGCCGTAAACGATTGTATACTGAAACCTGAATTCAGGGTCCCTAAACATTGATTTTGAGAAAAGAAATAGGAAAAAATTTCCCGAGAAGTATATTAAAAAGCCAACGGAAATCCAAAAGATCGGAGAGAGATATATCGCAGTGGATATATCATTGTTTATTTTTTCGTAAAAAAAATAAACAATGACCAATAAAAAAAATAAGCATTCGATCACTAACGGAATAAAACTAAACTCACCTACTTTACTTATACGATAATCGTAAAATGAATATAAAAAAAATATAAAAATGGAAATCGGAAATATCCACCTTTTATATCTATTGGTAATGCAATTATAGTAAAATATTGAAAGAAAACTAAACTCTGTAATAAGAAATATCCTATTCACTACTAACTGATGAGGACTATCTTTAAGGTAAAGTCTGAAGAAAACGGATATAACTAAAAAGAAAGCAAAGGAAACCGAATAATAAAAAAATACCTTTAGTTCTACGGATTTAATTTTTTTTATATAAATTAAACATAGAATTAAAGGCAGTAATTCAGCTAGGTAAGTTGTATAAATTAGATTTTGTAAAATAGGATTAGTTTTTTCAAAAATAGCTAAACTTTTACAAAATCAAAATTTACTTAGAAATTAGATTAAAGGTGCCACATAGTTTGGTAAGTTTAGAGGTTTACTTGATAGTTTCGTATTGTAAACTTCCTGGTTAATCCAACCCTGAACAACAGCTTTTTAATCGTAAGGAATACCTTTCTTAGTAGAAATTCAGTACAGTCAATGGTTTTAACGAAAAAGAGGCAAGTAAAACAACTTATAAATGAAGTAAATGTACTAAATGAATATAGTAAATTTACTATTTACTTTAAAAGTATTTTTTCGAACGTAGTAATACGATTGCCTGCGCAAAAAAAAAAATAGCTGAGAAAGCGGGTGATTTGTCGGCAAAAAATTTAAAAAAAGCAAATATTGGAGAAGTATGTAATATCTGCAATAATAATGCCAGCAACGTGGTGAAAAAATAATAAAAAAATGGAAATAAAAGGGGTAAAAATGTTGATTGACATTGGTTAAAAACGCTTGCAAATTAGATATTGGATGCTTTCAGCTTTTTAAAGGAATTGGATAAAATGAGTTTACGAAACTATCAGGTAAGGTCACTCCAATGCCAATCAATAGCACAAAGATATACCCTGGTATCATGCCAAATGTAAGCAGTTACACGCTTTTTTACCGTTGTTGTAATTACCTGGAAACTCGTATAAATCAGCAGCATTTGCCCGGGTAAATACAAGACCACTGAGAGAAAAAATACTGAGTGTTTGTACGCAATAAAAGGAGCTGTTTTTGCGTTATCACCACAGGATACGTTGGAAAACAGCATTGAATGCAGCATGGAATCGAAGCTTTGAAATTTATTGTTTATAACATTTGCTTTTTGCTAATCATTAATAGTTAATTTTAACCACAAGAAGTTAAAGCGAAAACAACCACAAACAGGTATGTCTAATACAACCGATTACTTAATTAAAATAGCCATTGCGGACGACCACAAGATTTTTAGAGACGGTATTAAAATGGCACTTTCCGGGAAAGAAAATCTCAAAATGCTTTGGGAGGCTGAAGACGGAAAAGACCTGATGCATAAAATGACCATCAAAAAACCTGATGTGCTGCTGATGGATATCAGGATGCCCGAAATTGATGGAATCAATGCCATTGAAATGCTGAGAAAAGAGTATGAGGATGTAAAGATTATAGTACTAACCATGTACGATGACCAGCAGATGATCAGCAAGATGATGGAGATGGGCGCCAATGCTTACCTTACCAAAACCACTGATCCTGAAGAAATTTACAACGCAATTCTTACCTGTATGAATGATGACTTTTACTTCAACGATCTGGTCAACAGGGCGGTTATGGGTAAGCTGATGCAGAAAAAAAATGTCCGGCAGCACTACGGAAATACCCCCGTGGTACATTTTAACGAAAAGGAAATAAAAATTTTAAAGCTGCTGGCTGAAGATAAAACCACAGAAGAAATTTCAAAGACTATTTTCCTTAGCCCACGAACAATCGAGACCATCCGCCAGAACATGAAAATGAAAGTAAATGCCAAAACCATCGGCGGCTTGATTATGTATGGGATGCGCAACAAGCTGATTGAGTAAGATCAATTCATTCCCTAAATGATAAAAGCCATAGGCTTAGGCTTGTGTTCTAATAGCTGTACCCTAACTCCAGTATGCGGAAAACTTTGTTTTTATATATTGATTTATTCGGAGTTAATTTTTCCAACGCTGTAAAATAATAGAATCCTGGAATCCTGTTCGTTTTGTTCCAGGCGGGAAGGGCCCGAATATATTCCGTGCCTTAAATGCCAATCGTTAATATCCAAAAATATGCCCTGCTTGTAAATAAAAATCTAAAAAAAGATCGGAGTGAGTCAAATTTTAACGAATTTTGCATTCTTATTTTAAAAATCAGTCAATCAATTTTTAAATTTACAAGCATGAGTAATACCGCAAGTACCTTATTCGACAAAGTGTGGGATGCACACGTGGTAAGAAAAATTGAAGATGGGCCGGATATTTTTTTCATCGACAGGCATTTTATCCATGAAGTAACCAGTCCTGTTGCTTTTCTTGGGTTAAAACAGCGGGGTATTGCCGTAATGTTTCCTGAAAAAACATTTGCAACTGCTGACCATAATACGCCTACCATTAACCAACATTTACCTGTTGCTGATACACTGTCGGCTAACCAGTTGAAGGCCCTGGAAGAAAATTCAGCAATCCACCATATTTCACATTGGGGGCTGGGCAATCCTAAAAATGGCATCGTCCATGTGGTAGGTCCAGAAAACGGCATCACCCTTCCGGGAATGACCATTGTTTGCGGTGATTCCCACACTTCTACCCACGGAGCCTTTGGTTGTATCGCATTTGGTATTGGTACTTCAGAGGTGGAAATGGTACTTTCTTCACAATGCATTATGCAACCCAAGCCAAAGAAAATGCGTATTACTATCAATGGCAAATTAGGTAAAGGAGTCGTTGCAAAAGATGTTCCCCTATTTATCCTTTCCCAGATTTCTGCAAGTGGTGCTACAGGCTATTTTATTGAATTTGCAGGTGAAGTATTTAAGAACATGAGCATGGAAGGAAGAATGACGGTATGTAATCTTTCGATTGAAATGGGTGCCCGCGGAGGTATGATTGCTCCTGATGAAACCACCTTTGCTTATTTAAACGGACGTGAAAAAGCACCAAAGGGGGATGCCTGGGAAATGGCATTGGTTCACTGGAATACATTAAAAACGGATAAAGATGCAACATTCGACATGGAGTTAAATTACCACGCTGATGAAATTGAACCTCAAATTACGTATGGTACAAACCCTGGTCTTGGAACCGGGATATCTAAAAATATCCCCCTGGCAGCTGCTGTAAAAGATGGCGAAGCTTCCTATAAAAAATCCTTGGCGTACATGGGTTTCGCGGAAGATGAAAAGATCATTGGTAAAAAAGTGGATTATGTTTTCCTGGGAAGTTGTACCAATGGCCGGATTGAAGATTTTCGTGCATTCGCCTCAATTGTTAAAGGAAGAAAGAAGGCTGAAAACATCACTGCCTGGTTGGTTCCCGGCTCTCATGTTGTAGAAAGCCAGATTAAAGAAGAAGGCATACTGGATATTCTGAATGAATCAGGGTTCCAGCTCCGCCAGCCGGGCTGCTCGGCCTGTCTTGCCATGAATGACGATAAAATTCCGCCGGGGAAATATGCAGTGAGTACCAGTAATCGAAACTTCGAAGGCCGGCAGGGACCTGGCAGCAGAACATTGCTGGCAAGCCCATTGGTAGCTGCCGCTGCTGCAGTAACGGGAGTGGTAACAGATCCAAGGGATCTGCTGTGACATTTGACAATCGACGGTAGGCGTCTAGATCAGCAATCACAGATTATACATCCGGCATCAGGCATTAAAATTAGACATCACAAATCAGGTATAAAAAAATGGCTTACGATAAATTCACTATAATAAAAAGTACAGCAGTTCCTTTGCCAATCGAAAACGTAGATACCGACCAGATCATTCCTGCACGTTTCCTAAAAGCTACGGAGCGTACCGGTTTTAGCGATAACCTTTTCCGTGATTGGAGATACAATGCAGACAGTACGCCAAAAAAAGATTTTGTACTCAACAATGCAATGTATTCAGGAAAGATACTTGTGGGCGGTAAAAATTTTGGCAGCGGCAGCAGCCGGGAACATGCAGCCTGGGCCATTTATGATTATGGTTTTCGTTGTGTGGTATCCAGTTTTTTTGCAGATATTTTTAAAGGGAATGCATTGAATATCGGTATCCTGCCAGTAACGGTTAGCCCAGAATTTTTAGATAATATATTTAAGGCCATTGAAGCCGATCCTAAAGCGGAACTGGAAGTGAACCTTCCTGACCAAACCATTATCATTTTACCAACCGGCGAAATAGAATCCTTTGCCATCAATACCTACAAAAAACACAACATGACCAATGGGTTTGATGATATAGATTACCTGCAGGCTATGAAAGAAGACATCAAGATATTTGCATCAAATAGTTTGTACTGATCATGTATCAAAAGCTGTGTTGTTTTATCTTACTAATCATCAGGGAGGGTAACAGGTAAATATAGGCCACAACAGGAATAAAAATGAAATCAGTACAACGGCATATTGAAATAATGGATACCACACTTCGTGATGGTGAGCAAACCAGCGGCGTGTCTTTTTCAGCTTCAGAGAAGCTGACAATTGCACAATTGTTGCTGACTGAGGTAAAGGTAGACAGGATTGAAATTGCATCTGCAAGAGTTTCAGAAGGTGAATTCCAGGCAGTAAAAAAAATTACAGAATGGGCCGGGGCAAATGGTTTTATTGATAAAATAGAAGTGCTCACATTTGTAGATGGCAGCACTTCTATCAACTGGATGCTGCAGTCTGGTGCCAGGGTGATGAACCTGCTAACCAAGGGTTCTTTAAATCATTTGACACATCAACTGAAGAAAACACCCAAACAACATTTTAAGGAAGTGGCCGCTGTGATTGCACTTGCGCAGAAAAATAATATCGATTGCAATGTATATCTCGAGGACTGGAGCAATGGCATGCGCCATTCACCCGAGTACGTTTTTCAGTACCTTGATTTTCTTTCAACACAACCCATCAAAAGAATTTTGCTGCCGGACACGTTGGGGGTATTGATTCCCTCTGAAACAGGTGAATATATTTCGGCTATTGTTCAGCGTTACCCCGGTATTCATTTTGATTTTCATGCACACAATGACTATGATTTGGGCATTGCCAATGTGCTGGAGGCTGTTAAAGCAGGGGCGAAAGGTCTGCACCTCACTATTAATGGGATGGGTGAACGTGCCGGCAATGCACCACTGGCAAGTGCGGTTGCCGTGTTGAATGATTATGTGAAGGACGTAAGGACATCGGTGGTAGAAAAATCTTTATATACAGTAAGTAAACTGGTGGAAACGTTTTCCGGTTTCAGGATTTCGGTTAATAAACCTGTGGTGGGGGAAAATGTGTTTACCCAAACAGCCGGTATTCATGCGGATGGAGACAAGAAAAATAATTTATACTTCAATGAACTGATGCCGGAACGTTTTGGCCGCCAGCGAAAATATGCCCTTGGTAAAACAAGCGGTAAAGCCAATATTGAAAATAATTTACAGCAATTGGGCATCCGCTTGTCCGATGATGACCTGAAAAAAATTACGCAAAGAATTATTGAATTGGGAGACAGGAAAGAAGTGGTTACACAATCTGACCTGCCGTACATTATTTCCGATGTGCTGGACAGTAATACCATTGAAGAAAAAGTGCAGATCGAAAATTATGTATTAACCCACTCAAAAGAGCTGAAACCCTCAGTTACGTTAAAGATCAATGTCAGCGGCGAAGTGTTCGAGGAGCATGCCCAGGGCGATGGGCAGTACGACGCTTTTATGAATGCGCTGAAAAAGATCTATAAAAAGAAAAAAATAGAATTGCCCATATTGACTGATTATGCGGTTCGTATTCCTCCGGGAGGTAAGTCGGATGCCTTGTGCGAAACGATCATTACATGGGATGATAAAGGTAAAGAGTTTAAAACAAGGGGCCTTGACAGCGACCAGACGGTGAGTGCAATTAAGGCTACACAAAAAATGTTGAATTTATTATCATTTTAAAAATCTTCGATGGCAAAAAAAAATATCCTGGTAGTGCCCGGTGATGGGATAGGACAGGAAGTAACAGCAGTGGGTAAAAAAGTATTGGAGGCGATTGCTGCAAAATTCAATCATGAATTTTTGTATGACGAAGCATTGATCGGCCATGTGGCCATTGAAGCTACCGGTAATCCTTTGCCGGATGAATCACTCGAGAAGATGAGGAAATCGGATGCTGTTTTATTTGGTGCAGTAGGGCATCCTAAATACGATAACGACCCATCTGCAAAAGTGCGCCCTGAACAGGGTTTGCTTAAAATGCGTAAAGAGCTTGGGCTGTATGCCAATCTTCGACCCATCAAATTATTTGATGAATTGTTGAGCGCCTCAAGTATTAAACCGGAGATACTAAAGGGCGCCGATATTTTGTTTTTCAGGGAATTAACAGGAGATATTTATTTTGGAGAAAAAGGGAGAAAAAATAACGGGGATACTGCTTTCGATGTGGCAGAATACAGCAGGTATGAAGTTCAAAGAATTGGCCGTAAAGCATTTGATGCAGCCAGGACACGAAGAAAAAAGCTCTGTTCTGTTGATAAGGCCAATGTGCTTGAAACAAGCCGCCTTTGGAGAGAGGAAATTCAAAAACTTGCGTTGGAGTATCCCGACGTAGAAGTGGAACACCAGTTTGTGGACTCTACAGCCATGATGCTGATAAAAGATCCCCGTCGTTTTGATGTGGTGGTAACCGCTAATTTATTTGGCGATATTTTGACGGACGAAGCTTCGCAGATTGCAGGCTCGATGGGGATGCTGGCATCCGCGTCCATTGGCGACGGAACCGGCGTGTATGAGCCAATTCATGGTTCTGCACACGATATTACAGGAAAAGGTGTCGCCAATCCTTTGGCATCCATCCTGTCGGTTGCATTATTGCTGGATATTTCATTCGGATTAAAAAAAGAATCCGAAACAGTGATCAATGCAGTGGATGCTGTTTTAAAGGCAGGATTCAGAACAGGGGATATTGCAGATGCGAACACGGCTCAAGCGAATATTCTGGGTACTCAATCGATGGGAGAAAAAGTGTTGATGTATATTTAATAAACTACTTTTTTGAGAAGAATAGTCATAGGCACCTATGACTATTTTGTTAGCCTGTAAGGCGTTTTACCGGTTAGTGAATCGAAAACTTTTATCACCATATTTTTGCTGTCAGCCTCCCCAATCCTCTATCCAGGTTACTTTCAGCACTCCAAAATTCAGTATATCATCCGGGCGGATGAAATTGCAGACCTTGAGATTATTACCGGCTCAAATAAAAAATGCTTTTAAGTATTAAACTTTACCTTTCCCGTTTAATTTAAAAAATGGATCATTTTTTTGACCTCCCTGTTATCTATGATGCAGCTCAACATAACTTTTCAGCTGAATATATTCCATCAGCCTATAGCTACCGGATAGCCGTTGATGTATTTGGCAACATTGTTTTATTTGAACCCGATGAGGAAGGGAATTTTCGTGCAGTACTCAGTCCTGATGATTTGCTGGAAGGAAAAATGATTGACAGGGAGTGGCTTGAAGCAATAGCGAACCAGTTAATGCAGATTTTTAAAGACTGAAAACGCTTGATGCTGTACCGAATATTTACTTTCTTTTCCCCTAAAAGTAAAAAGCTGAACTGTAAATAGTCTCGATCAAATCTCTTATCACAATTTCAAATTTTAAAGTTAAAAAGGCAGGGACAACACACTAAGAAGATACCTGAACTAAACTTGGAGTTGCCATAATATGTGTTAAAAGCAGTCAGGCAGGATGAGATTTTTGAGGGGATGATAATACTGATATTAATATTAATTTGCGGCTATTAATCGGTTTTGTTTTTACCTGTAAGATCAACTTCATACTTTCAAAGTATGCTAGCATTTAGTTTCATACCGTAATTTGTAAACATGACCATATCAACCCGGGCAGTCAGTTTTCTCTGGATTATTATTGCAGGCATATTCTTTATTCCCTTCCTGGGTAATGTGCATTTATTTGACTGGGATGAAATTAATTTTGCAGAGATAGCACGTGAAATGTATATCAGCGGAAATTATGGTGAGCCGCAGATCAATTTTCTGCCATTTACAGAAAAGCCTCCACTATTCTTTTGGCTGCAGGTCGTCAGTATGAAGCTGTTTGGAATAAATGATTTTGCAGCACGCTTTCCCAATGCCGTATTAGGCGTCCTGGTTTTACCATTACTGTATGCCGCTGGTAAAAAAATACGTGACCACCAGTTTGGGTTGTTATGGGCCCTTGTTTATTTCGGTACCATTCTTCCTCACCTGTATTTTAAATCCGGAATAATTGATCCATGGTTTAACTTTTTTATTTTTGGTTCTCTTTATTGCCTTATTCAATCGGCATGGAAAAAGAAAGTTCAGCATTCCAATACGGGCTACATTCTTGCTGGCGGCATGTTGCTGGGATTGGCCATCCTTACTAAAGGGCCTGCTGCTTTACTTATTATCGGGCTCACATTTGTAACATACTGGATTTCGGAAAGATTCCGGATGTTTATTTCATTACCTAAATTATTGTTATTTGCCATCGTGTCGTTATTGGTAACTGCAATATGGTTTGGTATTAATTATATTCAAAGAGGGGATAAATTTCTGATAGATTTTACTGTACGGCAATGGCAGTTGCTTACAACAGAAGATGCCGGGCATGGCGGTTTCTTTTTGTACCATTTTGTAGTGTTGTTTTTCGGCTGTTTCCCGGCTTCCGTTTTTTTGATTCAATCCCTTTTTTACAAGGATAACCAGGCCAGGAAATTTACTGACTTTAAAAAATGGATGACAGTTTTATTCTGGGTCGTGCTGATACTTTTCACCATTGTTACAACCAAAATTGTGCACTATTCGTCGCTGGCTTATTACCCGCTTAGTTTTTTAGCAGCCGTAAGCCTGTATAATATTATTACCAGGAAGTGGCAACTGCGTACCTGGATGAAACTGCTGTTGGTCATCAGCGGCTTACCATTTATAATTGCGCCATTGGCTGCCGCATGGCTTGGGCAGCATATTAACAGTCTGGCGCCGCTGCTAAAAGAAGATCCTTTTGCGGTAGAAAATCTACAGGCAGCCGTGTACTGGAGCGGCTGGGAGCTTTTACCGGGCGTATCGATGATCTTCGTTTTGCTCATCTCGTTGTTTTGGTTTAAAAAGCAACGCCACAAACAGGCTGTTTATTTATTGTTTATCGGTACTGCTGTGTATGTGCAGATCATGTTGTTTTTTTTTATAAAAAGAATTGAAGGGTATAGTCAGCGGGCCAATATAGAATTCTGGAAAAGCCATGCTAAAGAAGATTGTTATATGACAACGTACGGTTATAAATCATATACCCATTATTTTTATGGGGAGATGAAAGCCCATAGCAATAAAAAGTATTCCGATAATGAATGGCTGATGAAGGGTGCAGTTGATAAGCCGGTTTATTTTTCCTGCAAAGTGGATGATAAAATCAAAGTAGAAAAGGAATTTCCGGATGCTGTTTTCTTATACAACAGCAACGGTTTTTATTTTTATAAACGTTTACCTGCGGCTAAATAACGGGGCGTAGCAATTTTCCATTTTGCCAACCTGTATTGTATACTCACTTTTAATACGCCCAACCCATAAACAGCACTGCGGCTGAGGTTGATGGAAGAAGCATCTTCAAAATATTTTGTAGGGCAGGTTATTTCTCCAATTTCAAATCCATTAAAAAATATCTGTGCCACCATTTGGTTGTCAAAAATAAAATCATCGGAGTTGAGTTCATAATCAATTGACTCCAGCACTTCTCTTGAAAAAGCCCGGTAACCAGTGTGATATTCACTCAGCTTTTGATTCATAAGAATATTCTGTATCAGCGTAAGAATCCGGTTGGCAACATATTTATACCAGGGCATACCGCCTTTTAATGCGCCTTTCCCTAAAATTCTTGACCCAAATACAGTAGGGTACAGGCCGTTAGCAATTACATAAGCCATGCTGTGTATCAGTTTGGGTGTGTACTGGTAATCGGGGTGCAGCATAATTACAATATCAGCGCCTATTTCTTTTGCCTTGTTATAGCATGATTTCTGGTTGCCGCCATAGCCCTTATTTTTTTCATGGATAACAATGTGGTTGATAGGCAGGTGAGCCGCAACTTCCACCGTGTTGTCCTTGCTCCTGTCGTCCACCAGTATTACATCATCCACAATATCAAAGGGGATTTCCCGATACGTTTGCTCAATGGTTTTTGCAGCATTGTAAGCAGGCAGCACAACGACTAATTTTTTTCCGAGAATCAAGTTTGTAGCATTATTAGTTGCAAAAATAGGGGTATCTGTTAAAATTGGTACAACAGAAAAGGCAGTTACAATACTTTAGTCAGCTCTTCTATCATTGCAGGGCGACGGGGTTTTACAGAAAATTTTGTGATTAGCCGTTTTGCAATGGCAATTATTTTTTCTTTTCCTTCGGGGATGTCTGTAATTAGGGTCTGCTGATTAAGTCGCCCAAAAGACGATTTTGGGATTAAGGATTTTTAAGAACATTAAAATATACTTTTCCGCTACTACGAGCTGTTTAAAAGTTGTTACGATTTGGCGCAGGGATG
>Ga0105048_10001646_pt1 | contig 36170 bp, 26 predicted proteins | sample MAT05_FD_78382 | JGI IMG/M metagenome (GOLD analysis project Ga0105048, IMG submission 78382) | Freshwater microbial communities from Lake Fryxell liftoff mats and glacier meltwater in Antarctica - MAT-05 | ecosystem: Environmental > Aquatic > Freshwater > Ice > Liftoff microbial mat | place... | reverse complement strand
GCAGAACCGAGACAGGTCGTCCGTGTCCATTGCTCATCCTGGTTGAGCCAACTCGTGCTGATCGCCGTGGTTCTGGTGTATAAATCCGGGAATCGGCATTCAACGGTAGCAGGACACCAGGAAGCATTGGCTGAACTCAAGAAAGCAAAACCGTGATTCTGGAGCCATTGGAGAGGGGTATCCGGAATCGATGAGAGCCAGTCACGGTTCTCCCGGCAACGCATAGCAGTCCTAAATCCACTTCTTCCAGCGAGCAAAGAGAACCACGAAGGAGGAAGCGGTCAGCATCATTCCCAGCGCCATGGGATAGCCATACTCCCAGCGTAACTCGGGCATGTGGTCGAAGTTCATGCCATAAATCCCGGCAATCACGGCACAGACCATTCCGATGGTCGAGATCAGCGTGAGTACCTTCATCACTTCGTTCAGCCGTGTCGATACGGCCGAGAGATGGGTGTCCATCAGGTCGCTGACCATTTCGCGGGCGGCTTCGATCAGTTCGGTGTAGCGCACGAGGTGATCGTAGACGTTGCGGTAATACACGACCTCGCGTTCATCCACGAGTGCGAACTCGCCGCGGATCAGTCGCGCGAGGACTTCGCGTTCGAGGATCAGCGTCTTCCGTAGGCTCGTCACGATCCGCTTGATGCGAAGTAGGCGGGCGAGGAGTCGTGGCGACGGATCGCGGAAGATTCGCGTTTCGAGCGAATCGAGACGGCCCGCAATCCGTTCCACCACGGGGGAATACTCGTCCACCATCGCATCAAGGACGTGATGGAACAAGAAATCTGGTCCGCGCTGCGCAACCTCGCCGTGACGGTGAAGGTAATTCGATGCTGTGGTGATGCATTCAAGGGTGTCGTAATGATGGGTCACCAGCACCTGATGGTTCAGCACGGCGCTCAGTTGGGGTCGGCGAGTTCGGCGAGCCTTCTCCACAGCCGCGCTGGGAAGCGGTGCGTCCTTCGGCGTGGCCTTCATCAACTCGCCAAGCCCGGGCGGCAGGGGGTTCACGATCACGAACAGATAATTTGGGAACTCCTCGACCTTCGGCAGGTGGCTTCCCTGATCATCAGTCACTCGCTGACGAGTGATGTCTTCACGGGTGAGGTTGTGGATTGGGAAGAAGCTGCCGAAGATCTGCTCTTCTTCTTCCGGTGTCGGGGCTGTGAGATCGATCCACCAGATATCACCCTCTGACAATTCCGTCTTGGACATGGGCAGTTTGGCGTCAGTATCTGAGCGACAAATTTTGGAAGTTGCGTCCCAGTGATGGACGGAGATCATGTGTTCCTCAGCTGTCTACGGGTCATGAGTCGAATTCTTTCGGTGTTCATCGCGTCTACCACTTCGGGAGGGTAGAATGTTGCGTGTCAGGCGGACCCGCGGGAGTTCGGAGTTTACCCCACCCCATGCCTGCTGTCACGGTTCTACACAAGCCTGTGATCGCTGTCCCGAGCGATACCGCATTGTTGGAGCGGTTCGCGGCTGGTGATCGCACTGCTCTGGACGACCTGTTCTACCGCTATCGGGCGGTTGCGTTTCGGGTCGCGTACCGGTTGCTCGGTCGTGAGGCCGATGCACTCGATGCCGTGCAGGATGCGTTCGTGAAACTCCTCACGAACCTTGACCGGTTCCGTGGCCACAGTTCCTTCAAGACATGGCTGTTGCGAATCGTCAGCAACGCCGCTCTCGATGTCGGACGGCACCGAAAGCGCGACGCCCGGACACCGCAAGCTCCTCGCGAAGAACCACCCGACCGTTACGGGGCCGACGAGCAGCCACCCGCGGATTCCGAACTCTGCCGGGCCGATCTTCGGGTGAAGATCGACGCGGCTCTCGCCCGGTTGCCCGAGACACAACGGCAAACATTCGTCTTGCATGTCGAGGGCGGATTATCGTACCGGGAGGTAGCGGATTCTTTGGAGATCTCGATCGGAACGGTGATGAGCCGGCTATTTTACGCCCGGCAGAAACTCAAGACATTGCTTGCAGATCAGGTTGAGCCATGATGCCCAAAGACAACACACCGGACGAATTCCCACTCGAATACCTCGCGGCTTACGTCGATGGGGAACTCGATGCCCAGATCCACACCGCCGTGGAACGATGGCTGACGGACCACCCCGAAGCACTCGAAAGCCTGAACTCACAACGCGAGTTCGGTCCGGGAAACGCATCACTGTGGGAACGAGCGGAACCAGCTGCACCAAGTGATGCTGACTGGACTGCAGTCCGCAACGGAATCGAATCTCGACTCGAGCCATCGACGCCGACGTCCGCGACCCGGAGACGAATTGCCAGTTGGGTGCTCGGGGGCCTTGCAACAGCCATCGCGGCATCGGTAGCGTGGGTCGCGTTCGGACCGACACCCGCTCCACCAACGCAGCCCGAAGGAAACCGGAAGCCGGTGCTGATCGCAAAGTCGCTTCCCGATGTCGCACCCGCGCCGCGGGCAATTGTGATCGCGCAGAAGCCGGACCCACTCGCCGAATTCGCCGTGCTTCCGATGGCCACCGAAGCCGAGGTGATTCTCGACCGCGTTCCGGATACTCGCACGGGCTGGTTGCCCATCGGCCGCCATCCACTCGGCGATACGCTGTTGCTGGCGACAGTCGAGGAACTGGATTACCAGGAAGTGGACCTCAGCCCGATCTGGCCGGCGGGCGGGCAAAAGTTGACTTCGGCTCCCGGCCATGCTCCGATGATCTTCGCCGCCAAGCCAAGGTGACCCATGACTGGGGCGATCGCGCCGTTACTCCTGTTCATCCTCTGCCCGACGGAAGACCCCGTGCGGGTGACGGTCGTCGTTGTCCTCGCGACCGACGCCAACAAAACCGTGGACCCCAAGCTGGCAGTGCTGGCCGGGCAGGTTCAGAAACGCGACAAGACCCTGACCGGGTTCAAGATCGCCGCAACCGAGGCGAAGTCGATCCCCGTTGGTGAATCGCACACGTTCGAGTTGGTGGACAAGCAAGAACTGAAGGTCACCGTGACCCGATCCAAGGACGCGAATGGCCGGATCTGCCTGACGATCAAGCCGCCGGGATTGGAGAATGTGACCTACGGCTGCGCGTGTGACAAGTTCTTCCCGGTGGTGACACCACATCGCACGAAATCAGGCGAAGTGCTCATCCTGGCAGTGATGGCGAAACCCTGCAACGCAGGCAAGCAAGGCTGGTTCCCCTGGCAGGGGTAGATAGAAAAGCGGCGGTACTCCTCCCGGTACAAGCCCAGAGTTATCGATGGACGTGCTCGAGATCGTGGTGCGGGTTGTTGTCACTCTCGTGATTGCCGGCGGGTTGTTCCTACTCTATTTACTCGCGTGGGTGAGAGCCGCTCGGGGATCGCTTAACGCGACAATTGCCGCAGGGCAAGAAGTTCGACACACCGACATCCTGATCGAGGATGCTCCCCGCCGGCTCCGGAGACTTGTCGAGGCGATAACTCCTGATCTCACTAAACAGGGGTTTAAGGAATTGCTCGTCGGCGCGCGTCTAACACTTTCTGAAGGTCGTGCCGATTCCTACTACCACATCTCTGTTTCCCCCGATAAGACCGCGACTGTGGAACTGGCTCACGTCCGAGTTGGTTGGCATCTGGGCATGATCTGGCCGGCTCAACTCCCGTTATCGAAATGGTTCGGTCCCGTTTCGCTTTCGCTGACGGTCGAGAGTTTTTCTACTGACCACATAACTTTGATCACCACCACGAATCCCGATATGGCCAGCGTCGATCCGCTTCCAACATGGCGGCTCGTGCTGCTTCCACCCGAGACCCTGTTTGAGGACATCTGGGCTCGCCACAGGGCTGAACAGAAGAGACTTGCTGAGGAAGAGCGGATGACGTGGATCCTGTTTGACTCCCGGGAAGCGCACTTCAACAAGGAGCGAATCCAACGAGAGCAGACAACTCGCAAGCTCCAAGCGTTGTGCGACGAGGCATTCGGCGAAGATCAGGACGCGTCAGCCTCATGAACTCTGGCAGTCACTTTCCGGGGTTTGCAAAGCGTTCCCGAATCAACACCGTCGCCTTGTTCATTCCCTCGGCCGCGGTTCGCATCGCTTTCGTAACGGTTGCCACGTCGGGCTTTGTCTCCAGATCTCGGATCGATTGTCGCATCGCCAGTTCCGTTCGCCGCAGGTTCAGCCCAATCGCGTCTTGTTCGGACATCGACGGTCCACCCGTCCCCCCGATCAACGTGGCCAGTTTCCGGAACTGAGCCTCCGCTTCCTCGCAGAGCGCGGCAACTTCCTCGGCCCTCGCTCCGACCCATTTGTCGTCTGCATCGGTGAGTAGCTTCCGGGCGGTACTCGCAGCGTTCGCACCTTCGCTGAGCCGTTTCCCTACCTCGCTTTCCAGCCCCGTATCGAGCGCCGCAGCTTGCAGCAACGTCACAAGTTCTCCGGCAAGGTGGGAAAGCTCCCGAACGCGGGCACGCTGTCGCGCCGCAATCACTCCGGGAAACGCCGATACCTTGGCCAGTTCTTCGAGGAGTCGCTTCTGCCGCTCGGCGAGATCACTCGCACCCTTCGCGAGTGACGATTCTCCGAGTTTGCGAAGCAACAGCGAGGCACGCTCGCCGTTCTCAAGAGCCTCGCGAATCGAGCCGGTCCGCAGATGATTCGCGACCAGTAGCGACTCGGATTCGGCGAAGTACGGATCGGCCGGGAGCTTTGCAGCTTGGCCCGCGACGGTCTTGACCAGTCGGGAGATTTCGGCGCTGAGTTCGCGTTGTTGCCGCTCAATCTGCTCCAGCGGGTTTGTCTTCGCGGGGGTTGTCCACTTCTTCAATTCCGTGGGGAGGTTCGCGATCCGTTCGCGTGCCGTGCGATGCCGGGCCGCAAGCGTGCGAAGCGAATCCGCATACACCCTCGACGGCAGGTACTTGTCCGCTGCGGTCGCTTCTGTTGTCGTGTCTCCCCGTTCGAACGGGTCAGTGAGGTCGTCGATGTCGGCCATCAGCGCGGCGAGTTCATCAAGACCGGTCGCGAGGTTCGCCTGAGCGCCTGCTTGCCGATCCGCACCCGGTTTGTCGCGAAGTCGGGCATACTCATCCATCAATCGCTTCTTGTGAAGCTGTGCTACGAAGCCCACACGCGTCAGTGTCAGTTCCTCAAGTTCACGGGCCAGTTCGCGTGACGCCTCGGGGTTCACGGGTGAATTCGGAGCGATCTCGCGTGCTCGGGTCGCCGCAAGCCGCCGGTTACCTGCCAGGCGTCGGACGCGGTCGTGATCCGATTCCATGCCGTTGAGTCGATCCGAGAGCCTGACAAGATCCTCTGCCGCAGTCTGGACCTTGCGGATGAGTTCGGTGGGTTTCGTGTTGTTGCGGAACGACAGATCCGCCACACGTGCGGATTCGATCGCGTCGGCAAGCAATGCCGACGCCTCAGGCGTCCGTGTCATCTTCGCGAGTTGCCGACTGATGTCCTGAACGCTCAGGGCGATTGCGGGCGTGGCTCCGGTCGTCTGAAGTCCTTTCACTGCGTCGTGCAATCGCCGGGCGAATTCGTCAGTCTTGTCGTCGGGCGGTGGGGTGTTGTCGAACAAGATGCTGCGGAACCGCTCGAACTCGCGCCTCACCCACGCTTGCGATGCGGCTGAATCCTGAGTAAGTGCAGATTGCAGATCGGTGACTGCGGCAGTGAGAGCGATGAGCATCCGGAGACGACGCACATCGTAACCCGGGAGATCGAGCGCCGCGAATGCCGCGATCTGCAGCTGTTGACGAAGCACGAGCGGCGCGAGCTTCTTGGCGTATGTAGCCGGGTCGGAGTTCCTGAACACCTGCTCGACGCCGACAGCGATGGATTCCTGCTCGCGGGAGAGCCTGTCGAACTCGGGTCGGGTTTTCGCGAGTCGTTCAGGGATCGGAGGCAGGTGCTTCACGAGCTGGTTCAACTGAGCGGCGGCGACCTCCATGGCCTTGTCGACGTTCGCGCCAGTTCCGTTGAGAAAGTTGCTGACGAGTGAGACCTGTTCGACAGCTTTTTCTCGTTCCCGGGAACTCTCACCCGGGGCAACCCGCAATGCCATTGTCGCGGCACGAATTGCAGCTTGTTCGGCCCGAAAACTGGCCTGAGTCGCGGCGGGAAGCATCGCGAAGTTCGTGGGCAACCCCGCCGTCGCGACCCGGTACCGATTGCGGAGATCGTCCTGCCAGTGCGCAAGTTGCCGGGTCGCAGCCTTCGAGTCGAGCCGGTCATTCGCCAGCCTCTCAAACGTCGTCGCGACGGAATCCAGCGCCACTGCGAGTTGTGCCATCCCGATCAAGGCATCGACGTGCTTCCCACCACTGAGCAGTTCCGTCACGCGGTGAAATTCCTCGGCTTTCGGCAACGTCGCGTTCGACAGGCGTGCTGCGGTTTCCACCTGGGAAAGGAGCAATTCCGCAGTCGTGGCGAGCGACTTTTGATCGGCGAGAAACCCCGCGAAGACTTGTTCCTGTACCTTCGCCTGGAACTCACGCGACGAATCGTTCAGTTCGTGAATCAGCCTGGCGAGATCAGAAGCGTCACGAGCAAGTCGGTTGAGTTCCAGTTGCCTCGCGGCATCCATCGCAGTGCGAAGCGGGTCGCTCTCTTGAAGCAGTTTGCCGAACCTGGTCAGCAACTGCTGTTGAAGCGCGGCCACATCTTCGGGGGGCGTGGTTGCGACCCGTGCCGCGAGGGCGGTTTGCTCTGCCGCAAGCATCGTGAGCGTGTGCGTATCCAGCCGGGCACGGGCGAGTCGGTCGTTCAACGCCAGAAGTGCCTCGATGCGAGCGCTCGCATCCGCGAGCTGCTTTCGTCCCGTCGTGAGGATCACCCCGCGGTTCGGTGGCGACGCGAGCGCGGCCCGACGGAGAGCATCTTCACCATCCTTCAAATTCCCCTCGGCCACGAGTTGCAACGCACCGGTGAGCAATTGCAAATCCGGGGACAATCTGCTCTCCCGCTGGGCGTTCTGAAGCAACCCCGTTGCACTCCTGGCAAGGTCACGCGAATTGTTCAGCCTCGTGATGTGATCTGTCGGAAGCATTGGCTTGTCGGCGTCTTCAACGACGCGATCAATCAATGGGAACGCTTCCTCGCGCAGTTCCTTCAACGCTCGTTCCAGCGCCGCCCGTACGTGATCGCGTTTCGCGGCGATCTCCTGCACTTCGATTGGCAGCGAGGCAGGGTCGATCCGGACCGTTGTCCAGCCCGACTCGGGATAAACGGTCTCCTGGGGTTTCAACGCGGGGTCGTCGAGCCGGCGCGAATCCGTGACACGGAGCCGAACGCGGAGCGTTTCGCCTTCTCGAACCTTGTCGGTCAGGTCGAGCGTGAGGCGACCACTCGCCCGAGTCGTACCGCCGCCATTCAGAGGAAAGGGAACCGAAGTCGTGGCTGCACCGTTCGTCCCACGGCCATACTCAAGCACCGCTTCTCCGATCGCGAGATCGTCCGTCACCACGATCGCAACGTCGAGCTTCTCGCCTGGGCGGGCGGTCAGTTCTCGCGGTGTCAATCCGACGATCCGCTCGAATCGCGGTGCCTGATCCTGCTTCACCCGGACGTTTACTGCAGCCTCGTCTTGCCGAAGTTTGCGACCGTCCTGTTCAACGACCGTGACCAGCCGGAGGATGCCATCCTGCTTCAATCGGAGTATCGCTGTGCCGCTGAGTCGATCCGCGGACATCGTGAGTCGAGTCAGTTCCGATATGCTCCCCTCGGCCCGAAACTCGAGAAACGCCTCAGTCGGTGGCCTGTTGAATCGGAGCAGGAACTCGGCTGTGGAATATTGAATACCATCGACGGCCGCAAAGCCCGGTCGCACCGACCTCGCGGCCGTTGATGCATACTTCGGAGCCACGATCTCCGTGACGGACCCTTCCACCAGTTCAATCGGATCGATCGCGACAACGGTGAACCACTCACTGGTCGCGCCGCCGGCTTCGATCCGGTATTCGAAGTCATTGGTCACAAGACGAGTCACGTGGAACGCGGCATTTCCATCACCGATCATGGGGAGGGATTGCTCCCCCGTTCGCCCCGTGTCACGCCAGTGCATGATTGCCGCCGTCAGCGGGGCGGCACCGGAATCGGTCTTCTCGGTGTAAGCGGTCAGCGTGACGGTGTATCCACGTCGGACAACTGGATCTCCCGATGTGACAATGATCCGATATTGTGTTGCGGGCGTTCGATGCCAGGGCAGGGCGATCCGGCGGACCTGTTCAACCGTCCCCGGTAGGAAGGCAGTCGCCATCAGACACGCACCGATTACCAGCGCGGCAGCCGAAGCCGCTCGCAGGTTGCCGGGCAATTCCTTTCTCGCCTCATGAATGGGATTCGCCATCGGTGGGTCGTCGCGCCAGGCACGCACGATTAGCCGCCACGTGAGAACGCCGACACCCGTGATCCAGCTCGCAAGGATCAGCCCGCGCGCCCAGCCTGGGAATCGAATCCATGCATCGAGCAGCGCCACAGCGGAAGTGGAGAGCAAGCCAATGACGATGAGCCAGCATGCCCCGCGAGCAGCCCGCATCCGGCGCACTCGCACGGTCGCGATCTGACGACTCTCGAGTGCGGGGGACGAAAGCCCGGACATGCACGCTCCATCACAACGCGATAGCACCGGACGCCCGGGAGTCACATACGTAAACTGTACCACCTGGTGAACCAACTGAGCAAGAATTGCCGGACAACCCTTACCGCTTCGGAAGAAATGATCTCACCCGAACGACTCGATGCGATGCAGAACGGGTGGGTCCGATTGCTCGATCGCTTCGGGGTCGCTCCGGCCGATGCGTACCCGACGTTCGATCTCTTGGTTGCCGCGTATACCGCACCCGAGCGCCACTACCACACCCTCGAACACCTTGGCGAAATGTTCCGGGTCGCGGGCCGGCTCGCAGCCCACACCGATGACCCCGTCGCGGTTCAACTCGCTATCTGGTTTCACGACGTGGTGTACGATCCGCGTGCGAAAGATAGTGAAGCTCGCAGTGCGGATCTCGCGATCTCGGCTCTCGCGTCGTTGGGCCTGCCTTCCAAGACGATCGAGAAAGTCGCACGGTTGGTGCGTGCGACGGCACACCTCGTCGGAAGCTATCCACCTCCCGACCGCGACACTGCTGTGCTCCTCGATGCTGATCTCGCAATCCTCGGTGGATCGGAAGAACGATATCGGCGGTACGCGAGTGACATTCGCCGAGAGTACGCGTTCGTGTCCGACGCGGACTATTGTGCCGGTCGCGCGAAGGTGCTGCGAATGTTTCTGGCCCGACCGCGACTCTTCCTCCATGACGTGCTTGTAGAAGAAGGCGAGGAACGTGCTCGGGCGAACCTCACGGCGGAACTAGCGACCCTGGAGGAACGCGGAGCAGGCTAACCACTCGCCGCGAAGCGGCTGTTTCTTAACCTCCCCCCTTGTGGGGGAGGTCGCTCCGAGTCTTCGAGGAGCGGGTGGGGGGTAATGCCTTAACATCTCGGAAGGCTTTCACCCCCCCACCCGGCTCGCAAAGCCTCGCCGACCTCCCCCACAGGGGGGGAGGTTAAGAGCAAGCCGAAGTCGGTAAGTTGTTCCGGACCTGTTCCCGAGAGCTGAGCAACGCGATGTTCATTCACTCCAAATCCCAGAGTTCATCCGTGGTGCCGAGGTCGAAGAGATTTTCTTGATCGCGTAAGGTCAGGATTGCAGGTGAGTCCTCGGATGGCGGCGGGTTCCGGGTTCTGTCGGTCCGCGATTCGACGTGACCATCCACGAAGACCACGTTGGCGATTCCCCCGAAGAACCGGTAATGAACCGTGGGGAACTGCCGGCTCGGTGGTTCTGCCCCACCCACTTCGACTAACCCGGGACCACCCGTTAGCGGTGAGTTGGTACTCGTGGCCGCTGCCGTGACAAAGCAAAGCGTCTGGCTCGTGCTTCCAACATGATCGAGCCGCACCTTCGTCCAGACCTCGTTCACACCGACCGTTTGCACCGGCGAAAGATAGCGGAAGTTGTAGCCGTAGCCACCCGTGCCCGCGTCGTAGGTCACGTACACCTTCCCGGGTTGCGATGCCGGACCACGCAACGCTTTCTGGTTGTTCTCAAGAAAGGGCATCAAGTGCCCCTGACGGAAATCGACGAGGTTATCGGAGGCGTCGCACAACCCGAACCACCAGCGATACACGCCGTTCTCCTTGGTGCGAAGCGGCGGAAGGATGTTGTTGTTCGCTGAAGCGTAGTTGTGAACTGCGATTCCGAGTTGCTTGAGGTTGTTCTGATCGACAACCCGGTTCGACAGGGCACGCACTTTCTGCACGGCCGGCAGGAGCAAACCAATCAGAACGGCGATGATCGCGATGACCACGAGCAACTCGATGAGCGTGAAGCCCATCGATTGCGTGGTGCGATCGATGCGACGAAGAGAGCACACGGTTTCGTTCCTCGCGAAGGCGAAGCGAGCCACGGGGTTCACCCCCGTGGTGTGTTGGTGAACGCAGACCCTGGCACAATCTCACTCAGTACGCCATCGTTTTCACCCACTCCGGGTGTCAGTCGAACGCTCTCCCGTGATCAGCCGGGCGGTCCGATTCCGGGTGATGTAGTTCCAGAACCACTGGAACATGACCAGGACTCGGTTCTCGAAACGGGCGAGATACATCACGTGGATGAACAGCCACGCCAGCCAGGCGATGTAGCCGCTGAAGCGAATCCCCATGCTTTCACCCACGGCCTGTGCCCGGCCGATTGTCGCCATCGCGCCCTTGTCCCAGTACTTGAACGGTCCAGTCGGGCTTTCGCCTTTCACGCGTCGCACGATGGCCGCTGCCACGTATTGCCCCTGCTGCATCGCCACGGGTGCAAGCCCCGGCAGGGGCTTCCCGTCTGGCCCCATAAACAGCGCCAGATCCCCGACAACGAACACATCGGGACGATTGCCGACCGAGCAGTCGGAATTGACGGGAACACGCCCGGCGCGATCAGTCTCGACACCCACCGCCTTCGCGAGAATTTTCCCGAGAGGGTTCCCCTTTACCCCAGCGCCCCACACCACTGTTGTGGTGTGGATCTGGAAGGGTTCAGCTTTCCCGCCGTCGGGTCGAACTGTGACGTGATCCGCCGTGATGTCGATGACGTGGCAATCGAGTTTCACCTCGATCCCCATTTGCTGGATCGCCTTGAGACCCTTGGCACTGAGCGATTCGTGGAACGCTCCCAGCACCTTGTGTTGCCCCTCGATGATGATGACCTTGCAAGTCGCGGGGTCGATCGCCCGGAAGTCGTACCGCATCGTGTGCAGTGCCAGTTCGCGAATTGCCCCTGCCATCTCGACGCCCGTCGGCCCGCCACCCACGACCACGAACGTGAGTAATTTCGCACGCTCGACTGCATCCGTAGTGCGCTCCGCACGCTCGAACGCCGTGAGAACCCGCCGTCGAATCTCCGTGGCATCCTCGATCGTCTTCAAACCCGGGGCGAACTCTTCCCAGTGATCTTTGCCGAAGTAGTGGTGCGTGGAACCGGTCGCGACGATGAGCGAGTCAAACGGGACTGCGGTCCCATCCTTGAGCTGAACCTGCTTGGTCGCGAGATCGAAGCCATTCACTTCACCAAGTAACACGCGTGCGTTGCGCTGCCGACGAAGGATCCCGCGCAGCGGTGAGGCGATGTTCGCTGGCGACAGTCCACCCGTCGCGACCTGATACAGCAGCGGTTGGAACAGGTGGAAATTGCGGCGATCGATCATCGTGACATCGACAGGTTGCTTGTCGAGTCCCTTCGCCGCGAGCAATCCCCCGAACCCACCACCAATGATGACAACCTTGTGCCTGGGCGCACCGTCTGACATCGTTGCTGTCCTCGAATGGAGTGAAGATGGTGGGGGTAATGTATGGAGGTTGCGCGACAGGTCACCGCACCGCGAATCCCCGCAACCGTGCGATGGCAACCGGGTCGCCCGTCAGATCGAAAACGTGGATGCACCCACCTCCCACCGAAATCGGCGTGCGACTTCGCAACCAGCGATATGTCTCGGGGTCGTCGAGAAACAACCCCAGAAGGTGGTTCGTGCTCACGGCGACAACGTGCCGGGGAGCGCTCGCCGGGATCGCCTCATCTGCGAATGGCCCGACATGCCCGTATCCCGGGAGGCGCTGGAAGCGGATGCCATGCGATTCGGGGCGGTCGGTGCCGAAGTACCCGAGGTAAACCACCTCGACCTCGTTGGCGTCCATCCATTCCTTGAGCGCCGGCAAGCCCTGCCCCCAGTCCAGGTTTGAATCGGCCAGGTAGCTCGAACCCTGCCCCGGCTCCACGAGTTCGTTGAAGTATGTGAGTTCTCGTGGACTGGACCGTTGAGCCGCGAAGATGCTCCAGACGAGGCACCCGCCAAGCAGCACGAGGCGAAACGTCCGAAGGCGGCCCGGTGTCGCCAATCCCGCAGCGAGCAGGTACAAGAACGGCACGCACGGCAACACCGCCCTCACGCCGACATTCACGCGGGAATACGACGCGAGCGCAAGGAACACCAGAGGCGGCACGACCAGGAAGAACGCGCGACGATCACGTGACTGCGGTCGGCCAAGCGAGGCAACTCCGGCGGCGATGAGCAAGCCAAGCGGCAGCTTCAACGCCATCGCGACGAGGAAGTAGTGGAACCAACCCGTGCGTGAGATTTCGCCGTTCAGGTATGCCATGCCGTCGCCATGACTGCCGCGTGTCAGCTGGAATTTCAGCCCCTTGGCCCACTCCGGGAAGTGGATGAACGCGTACAAACTCGCGAGGGTGACCGCCCCGATCACTGTCAGTCGCAATGCCAGTTCGAGTGTTGGGCGAAAGCCGCGTTCGTCTTTCCCCGGTAGTGCGAGCGTTCCACCACGCCAGACGTACAACACGCTCGCGACTCCCAACCCCACCGCGATCGCCAGCCCCGAGAGCTTCGCTCCGAGCATCAATCCCAGGCTGATCCCCACCGCAATCAACAGCCCACGGGATGTCGAAGCCGAGTATTCCCACATGAGATAACACGTCAGCAATCCGAACAGGGACACGCCCATGTCCGTGCTGAGAATGCACGAGAGCGCGAGCAGTGTTGGGTCGCTCGCTGCGAAGATACATCCCGCAGCCCCGGCGAGCGGCGTGCCCCACACCCGGTACGCGATCCAGCCGACGAGCGACACCAAGTAGCAACCCAGCACGAGATTCACACGTCGTGCAGGATCGAGGAGCGGACGCGGCGCCACACCCGAGCGATACAGGAGCGCGTCCGCGATTTGCCAGTGGTTGTTGTCTGTGGCAACTGCCACTTCATGCGGATAAGGCGGGCCGTTGCTCGACAGCAGCGGAAGTGACCAGAGGAGTTTCAGTAACGGCGGGTCTTCGGCATTCAACTCAAAGGAGCCGGTGACCCAGTACGAGTATCCAGCCGCGAGATGCACTCCCTCATCGAACGTCGGACCGTTGGCCGCGATGAACGCGTTGCCACGCCACCAGAACCAGATCACGACCAGCACGCAGATGCAGATCGTCAGGATGTGGGGGGTACGTCGAGACGCAACCGTGGCTCACTCTCCGGGTACAGTTCCGACGGTCCTGCGAAGTCGCTCACACGCCGAGGTCCAGCGACGACGAATCGTTCGCTCGTCCACCTGGAACAACTCCGCGATCTTCTCCTGTGTCCAGCCGTGGTAGAAGACCAGCCCGACGACTTCGCGCTCCTCGACTGGGAGTTCCTCGACCGCCTCGTGGAACCGCACCCAGCGATCCGATTCCGGGCCGGTATCCTCGGGTGCTGCCGGTTCAGGTGCAGCCGCGACACTCGAGTCATTCGGATCAAATGCAACAGTCCGCTTGCTGCGACAGGTGCGAGCCAGATCGAGCAGTTCTCGCCGGATGTGCAACGCAGCAAGGTTGAAGAAATCCCGTGTGGTGTTTGGTCGCAGCGTCAGGAGCGTTCGGAGAAAGCGCATCAAACTGTTCTGGAGGATGTCGTCCACCTCAGCCATACCCCGCACGTTCGGGAACGAGCGAGTCATTCGGCGGGCGAGTTTCTCGAGTCTAGCATGTGCCTTGCGGAGCAGTTCATCCGCTGCTCCCTTCTCTCCCGCACGCCAGCGGTCGAGGCAGTCCTGAAGAACTACGGTGTCAAGTGATGGATCGGACATCGGCCGGGTATCCTGGGCCGGGCAAAGTCTGGACGTTCGAACGTGGCCATCTTAGCCCAATCGAGCCTTGGTGCAATTGCAATGCCGCGATCAGCTTGGCGCTCCTTGTTCCTCAGGCAATCAGCCCGTCGATGACGTGTCCGTGTACGTCGGTGAGGCGACGGTCGATGCCATTATGGCGCACTGTGAGTTTCGTGTGATCGATGCCGAGCAGATGCAGGATCGTCGCGTGGATGTCGTAGACCTCCGTGGGGTTCTTGCGGTCAGCCGGTTTGTAGCCGAAGTCGTCGCTCAATCCGTGCGTGATGCCTGGCTTGATCCCTCCGCCCGCGAGCCAGTTCGTGAAGCAATACGGGTTGTGGTCGCGGCCCTTGCCGCCCTGCGAACTGGGCATCCGGCCGAACTCCGATGTCCACAGAATGATCGTGTCTTCGAGCAAGCCAGTCCGCTTCAGGTCCGCGATGAGTGCGGCCGCGCCGCGTGCCATGCCGTATGCGAGCGGCCCGTGGTCTCGGTGGATGTCTTCATGTGAATCCCAGTTCCGCCGGGGGAAGCCGTTGTCGTTACCGCTCCAGATTTGCACGAACCGCACGCCGCGTTCGAGGAGTCGCCGCGCGACGAGGCACTTGCGGCCGAAGTAATCCGTTTCTTCGATCGGGTTGATTTCCTTGTCAAATGTCTGCTTCCCGTGGTCGAGACCGTACAGCTTCAGGACGCTGGCGGGTTCCTTCGAGATGTCGAGGGCTTCCGGTGCGGCAAGCTGCATCTTCGCGGCGAGTTCGTAACTCTTGATGCGGGCGTCAAGTCGTTCATCGCCGGGGCGGCTGGTTGCGTGTTCGCGGTTCAGTTGCGAGAGGAGGTCGATGCCAGCCTTGTCCCCGGCACGGGTGACGAACTTGGCGTGTTCATCGGGGAACAGATCCTCGACGGGCGTCTTGGTGCCGGGGTAGATGGCGCTGCCCTGATGGTGAGCGGGAAGGAACGCACTATCCCAGTTCTTGGTGCCGTTCGAGGCGAGGCCACGGTGATCGGGGAGCACGACGAATGTAGGGAGGTTCTCGTTCGCGCTGCCGAGTCCGTAGCTGGCCCAGCAGCCCATGCCGGGAAATCCGGGCCGGTTGAAGCCGGTCGTTTGCAGCAGAGTGCCCTGACTGTGAACGCCGGTCTTGCCGATCACGTTGTGAACGAACGCCATCTCATCGACGACGGCACCGAGCGGCGCGACCGTTTCGGAGAGTTGCTTCCCGCTCTTCCCGTAGGGTTTGAAGTCCCAAACGGGTTTGAGCCACGGTCCGAGGCCGTTCTGGAACGCTTCGACGTGTTCGCCGAAGTCCGCAGCCTTCCCGTGTTGCTTCACGAGTTCTGGTTTGAAGTCGAACAGATCGACATGGCTGGCCCCGCCCGCCATGAAGAGTTGCACGACACGCTTGGCCTTGGACTTGTGATGCAGTTTCGGCGCATCCGCAAGGAGGTTGTCGGAACCGAGCATCGCCGCCAGGGCGATGCCTCCAAGCCCGCCACCAGAGTTGAACAGAAAGTCGCGGCGATTCATGGTTGGTCTTTCCCTGGGACCGCGGCCATCTTGGCCGCACAAGCTGTGGTGATTGGTTGTGTTGGGATGGATTCCATTGGCGATTGGTGATGTTCGCCAGCGGCCAAGATGGCCGCGGTCCCGGGATTGAGGTTTTCCACTGGGACCGCGGCCATCTTGGCCGCATCCACGTCTACGGATGAGGCGCGATAACGAGCACTCCCAAACGACCATTGTTCCGGTTGGAAACAGAGTCCCGGCTTCACGGGATTCATCTCGATGTAATCGAGGGCATGAGCAAAGTGTTCGGCATCTCGAATGAATCGATCGAAGTAATCTTCCTGCCAGAACTGTCCGGATCGTTTGAGCAACTTGTTTGCCTCGTTCGCTGTGTAGGACTTCCACGAACCGAGAATAACGGAGAGGCTCCAACGAGGTTCAGGGGTGAACAGCACATGGACGTGGTTGGGCATAACGATCCAGGCGTGCAGGCGATACCGCTGGGCGTCGAAAAACAGCAATGCCTTCTCCACCAGCGAACCGATCCGCGCCTCGTGAAGGTGGCAGGCTCCATAGCCGGTATCCAAGAATGTCTGGATCCTTTTTCGGAACTCCGTCTCCCGTTCCTGGGTGGGATTCCTCTGCAATTCATCCAACCATTGATCGATCACCTGCGCGGGAACCGAATCGGCAAGGCGAAACGTGACGGATTGGGGCTGTTCGGCTCCTCCGTCAAAATGCCGCAAATAGCCACGACTGTGCCAGCCTCGCGGTGGTCTTGGCGATGGAATTCCGGTGGGTTGTTGGTTCTTGTGCGAAGGCATTGGAACTGTTCAGGTTGTGCGGGCAAGATGCCCGCGGTCCCAGGGAAAAACAGTCAATCCACGAACACGAACTCGTTCAGATTCAGGAGCACGCGGCAGGTGTTTGCGAGGCCGTGTTCCTTGGCGTAGCCCACCAGCGCCTCCAATTCCTTCGGCGAGGGGTTGCGGCCGAACGCCAGGCGCACGGCAGATGTCACGCGGCCAGCGTCATCCGCCGATAGCTTTTCCACGCGCTCGGCGAAGTGCTTCGCCATCGCCACCGCGAGCTTGTTGTTCAGCATCGCCAGTGCCTGCTGCGGCGTGAGCGTCTGGTTGCGTTTCTCGACCGCGAGGGAGGGATCGGCACAGTCCAGCGCTGCCATGAATGGCTGCTGCTTTGACCGCACCACGAAGCGGTACACTGCGCGGCGATGGCCCTTCACGTCTTCCGGGTCGTGAAGGTGATACTGGTAGTGCGGCGAGTGCTCGGGCTTCTCCACAACGAAGTCCTGAAAGCTCGGCCCACCCATCGTCAGGTTCAGCTTCCCGGCGACCGCGAGGATCGAATCGCGAACTGCCTCGGCTTCGAGCTTGCGGCGGTTTTGTCGCCACACGAAGCGGTTGTCCGCGTCGGTCTTCGCATTCGCCTCGTTCGAAGTCGAAACCTGTTTGTATGCGTTGCTCGTCACAATCAGCTTGTGTAACTTCTTCAGCGACTGATGATCCCGCAGCTCCGTCGCGAGGAAATCCAGCAGTTCCGGGTGCGTCGGCATCTGCCCCATCTTGCCGAAGTCGTTCGGCGTATCGACCAGCCCCTTTCCGAAGTGGTATTGCCAGACGCGGTTCGCCATCACTCGCCAGGTCAGCGGGTTCTCGGGCGATGCGATCCACTTTGCGAGCGCCGCGCGTCGATCGCCCTCGGTGTGGTTCGGCGGTAACTCGAAGTCGCCCTTGATGCCGGGAATCGCCACGATTGCACCCGGCACCACTTCCTTGCTTGGCTTCGTAATGTCGCCGCGGGGGAGGATGAAGATCGGTCGCGGCTTTCCACCCGTCGAACCCGTGCCGATGAAGTTCCCGCCACCCGTGTGAACGGCCCCGATGAACGCGGTTCGTCGCGATCCCGCGAGCTTCCCGAGTTCCGCGTCGGCAGTTCGGCTCTCGGCTTCCGCCCCAGCAAGTTCAGCCAGTCGCTTGTCGCCAATGGTGGTTTTCAGGAGCGCATCACGAGCCGCCGTGAGTTTGGCGAGTTCCGCTGCTGGAAGTGCTGGTCCTGGTGGGAACCTGCCATCCGTGAGGTTCGACTTCCGCCAGCGAGTCGGAGCTTCGATGCTATCGCGTGCGGTGACTGGCTTCCCCGCTGCCAGGTTCTTCCCGTCCGCGTTCACCACTTCGAGTTCAGCCAGCGCCAGCATGAAATCGTTGACCAGTCGCGGGGCGAGTTTCGTCGCCGTCACCCGGATATAGCGACCCGTCTTGCTCTCCGCGTTCGCGGTGAAAGCGGCCATGCCGGGTTTCGGGTAATCGCTCGCGGTTTGGTCCGCGATCACGGTGCTGCTCTTGAACACGGGATCGTCGGATACCTCGACCTTGAAACGCATGGGGAAGCCGAAACCCGCGCCGATGTCGTTGAAGTCGTCGTGGCACGGTCGCAACACCACACGGTCGAACTTCACGCTTTCACTGAGATCGACCTGCACCCACTTCACCTCATCCTGCTTCGCTGTCAGAGCCGAGTGGTATCCGTGTTCTGCTGGTTTGGGGGCGTTCGCGGGTTTGGTCCCCTCCGCGATCTGCCGTTCGAGTGCCGCAAGTTCCGGCCCTGCGGTCTTGCGTGCGTCCGCCTGAATACTGGCAACCCTGTCCGCAGCCGCTTTCTTGATCGCCTGCAATTCGGCTCGCCGTGCCGCGACTTTCGGGTCGGCATCGTAGGTACGGTCGGTGCGATCGATGGCCGCGAAAACCGCTTGCAGGCGGTAGTAATCCTCTTGCAAAATCGGGTCGAACTTGTGGTTGTGGCACTGGGCACAGTGAACCGTCAGCCCCATGAACGTGCCCATCGTGTTCGCCACGAAGTCGTCGCGGTCGAGGTGGCGGGCAATCTTGCCGTCGATCTTCGATTCGGGCAACTCGGCGTGCCCGATGAAATCCCACGGGCCGGCCGAGAGAAAGCCGAGCGCTTCGATGCCATCCACCGTGCCGGGGAACAGCACATCGCCGGCGATCTGCTCCTGCACGAAGCGGCCATACGGCTTGTCAGCGTTTAGCGACCGGATGACGTAATCGCGGTAGGGCCAGGCGTTTGGCCGTGGTTTGTCCTTGTCGTAGCCGTGCGTTTCGCCGAAGTGGGCGATGTCGAGCCAGTAACGTGCCCAGCGTTCTCCGTAATGCTGCGATGCGAGCAACTTCTCGACGAGTTTCTCGTAAGCGTCTGCTGCCGGGTCGCGCACGAACGCCTCGACTTCCTCCGGGCTGGGCGGCAATCCGATCAGGTCGAAATACAGCCGACGGATGAGCGTTCGGCGATCCGCTTCGGGCGCCGGCGACAACTTCACTTCGGCGAGTTTCGCCTGAATGAAAGAATCAACGGGGTTTCCGGTGCCCGGCGCGGCAGGTTTCTTGAGGGGTTTGAAGCTCCACCAGTCGGCGGGGTTCACGCTGATCCCGTCGTCGGGCCATTTCGCGCCTTGATCGATCCACGACTTCAGAATCGCGACCTCGGCTGCGGCAAGTGAAGCACCTTTTGGAGGCATCCGTGTGTCGTCGGTCGCGATGACACGATGCACCAGCAAACTCTCAGCTGCCTTTCCACTGGTGAACGGCTTGCCGGAGTCGCCGCCGCGGAGTGCATCGACTCGTCGGTCGAGCCGGAGGTCGCCGCGTTGTTTGTCTGGCCCGTGGCACGAGAGGCAATGCTTCGCGAAAATCGGCTTCACGTCGCGATCGAAATCGACTGGCTTTGTCTCCGCGCCATCTGCTGGAACCGGCCTTGTTGCGGGCACAATGAGACACAGCGCGAAAAGTGCGACGGGTATAATGCTGATCCGAGGCATCGGGCTACCCACGGTACAAAGGGAGGCGAGGCAGGAGAAGATCAGGTTAACCGACCCGCACCGGTGTGACTATCACGCAATCGCGGGACGCGGGTTCAGTTGCTCTCACGGGCGTCACCCGAACCTCCATAATCGTTCTCGTGTCCAGCGTGTGCCTTTCTCATTTCTGTCGAATTCCGAACCCCATGTCACGAGGTCTCCCATGGTTGCAGTTCCGTCTGTCCGAGTTGGCGATCCAATCACGCACGACCGCCTCACGGTATTCCCGTTATTCCTTGAAGCACCACTGCCCGTCAATTATCGCCTCGCGGACGAAGCACTCGCCGATGGCACAGCCGTGGTCGAAGAACTGAGCGATAGCGGCAGCGTGCCCCAGCTTTCCGTGCGAAACCAGAACGATACCTACGTGCTCTTTCTCGAAGGGCAGGAACTCCGTGGCGCGAAGCAGAACCGCGTCCTGAACACGAGCGTTCTCGTTGCCGCGAAGACCCAGACGGTGCTCCCCGTTAGCTGCGTCGAGCAGGGTCGCTGGCGACATGTCTCCAAAACGTTCTCTTCCACCGACACGCACTGTTCCCCGAAACTGCGTTCCGTTCTGAAGGGGTCGGTCACTCGCTCCAGTCGTTCCGGTGGTGGTCACGGTTCTGATCAGGGCGCAGTTTGGGCAGAAGTTAGTCGTCAGATGTCATCTCTCAACTCGACCTCGCCTACAATGGCAATGGCAGACACGATGGCCGCAAACAAACCCCACATGGATCGAGCCGTCGCGGAAGTGAAATACGCCGAGGGAGCTGCGGGCCTGGCCGTCGCGGTTGGCGGTAAGATCGTTGCCGTGGACCTGTTCGACTCGCCCGCGACATGTCGGAAACTCTGGACTCAGTTGGTCAGCGGTGTAGCCCTTGACGCCCTGGAAGAAACGGGAACGACCTCACCCAAACCGAGTGATGTGAAGGCAGCACTCGATGCGTTGCGGACGGGTCCATGGCTGGCAGTGACGCCAGCGGGTGCGGGCGAAGAGCATCGGGCCGAAACGGCGGGGCAGTGGCACGGCTCCGTGCTGACGCTGGGTGGGAACCTCGTTCATGGCAGTCTTGTGACAGCCGTTTGAGATGCTCGTGTGTGGGGAGAACTCCGACAGTGTAAGAGTTTGCTGTGGCTTAATTCGTGAGGGTTCGAATTGTGAGGTAATTTTCAGTATTTCCTGCTTGCTCATCGCCTCGGACGGAGTTTAAATGTTGTTATCAGGTTCGAGGCGCGGCTCGTCCGAAATCACGTAAGCCCTTCGCGTCTTCAACCAGCCGATAAACTCAGAATCAAAAACGTGCCGCAATCATTGCGATACAGCCCTTATCAAAATTCCTCACCACTGGTTGAGTGTCCACACTCCCGCGTGGCTCGCGGAAGAAATGCTCGCTCGAGGTGAATGATCGAACCACTCATACTTGTGTGTGGGTTGGACTTTTTTCTCTGTTTTCCAATGTTGAATGAGGAGTCGAGTATGAAGGTTCAGTTTACCCGGAAACGGGCAGGGTTCACGCTGATTGAGCTTCTTGTTGTGATTGCGATTATCGCGATCCTCATCGGCCTGCTGTTGCCGGCCGTGCAAAAGGTCCGCGAGGCCGCCGCTCGTATGACCAGCAGCAACAACCTCAAGCAGATGGGGCTGGGCTGCCACAACTACCACGATACGTTCACCAAGTTCCCCACGATGGGCGTTATCCTGACCGGGACGCCAGCCGTGCCAAGCCCAGGTGCCAGCGTTCACTTCCTGATTCTGCCATACATTGAGCAGAATAACGTCTACATGGCGAACTCGCTCACAACGTCCTTCATCAAGACCTACGCAGACCCAATCGATACCACGATCGGAACCACCGCTGGTTTAACTAGCTACGCCTGGAACCCCCTTCTGTTCCAGAGCACTGCTGTGAGTTTTACGAACCTGAACTCGATCAGCGATGGTACTAGCAACACGATCATGCAGACGCAACGAGTAACGGTTTGCGGCGCGACGAGCACATCGGCGACTGTAGTTGGTGGAACTGGTGCTGCACCGAGCACCACAGCTCTGTTCATTGCGACCATGGCTGGCACACCTCCTGTCGTAACTTCAAGTTTTGGTATTGGTGTGAAGCCGACCGGCACCGTGAATGCTTGCTCGATCGGGCGCGCCGAATCGCAACAGGCTGGCTCGATCCTGCTTTCACTTGCTGACGCAAGCGTCCGAAGTTGTAGTTCGGGCGTCACAGCGGTTACCTGGGGTGCCGCTTGCTCGCCAGCAAACGGCGAAGTCCTCGCCAGCAACTGGAACTAATCAGACGTTGTCTTGACAACCCACGCCGCCCGGCCTTTTGGCCGGGCGGTTTGCGTTTATAGAATGCGTTCACATCGATTCTGCCAGTGTTCCGTTCCGAGGGTTTCCCATGTCCCGAGTTCTCCGGATCGTGGTGGCAGGCGCTGTCACTGCGATTGCGCTGGTCTTCGCGGTGCTGCAACTGCCGGTCGCCGCGCCCGACACTGCCCCCGTCGCTCGCTGGCGATTCGACAAGGACAGCGTCAAGGACACGAAGGTTCCCGACGCGGTTGGGAAGCGTGTCGCGGAGGTGACGGGCATCCCAACATTCGCATCAGGCGGGATCGGGCTGGAAGTTGCCGGGCTTGAGCGCGGGATTCTCGTTGGCGATGTAAAGCCCGGCGACCCACTGTTGCCGAAGGAAGCGTTCACGATCACGGCATGGGTTCGGATCGACCGAGGAACGAAGTGGGGCGGCATCGTCGCGTGTCTTCAGGATAACGGAGCGAAGGAGAAAGGATTCGTCCTCGGGTACAACGAGAAACAGTTCCTGTTCGGGCTTGCAACCACCGGCGCGGACGACGGTGACGGGAAACTCACCTACCTCTCGGGAAAGACAGACTACGAACCGGGGAAGTGGTACTTCGTTGCCAGCACCTACGACGGCAAGAAGATGGCACTGCATGTGAACGCGCAGGCCGATGGCGAGTCAGCCGAGCAATCTGGCCCCGTGCTGCCCGCCGCGGTGGCTCCGTTCGTGATCGGAGCATACCGCGACGAGGACGAACACCACCCGCTCCACGGGGCAATCAGGGATGTGGCGATCTATCACCGAGCGCTCAGCCCGGACGACCTGGCGGCAGCGTTTCGCCCGGACGCCAAACTCGCAGAGCAGCCACCAATGTCGCCGGCGCCGCAGTTCGTGGTGGCACCGTATCTCCAGTTCGCAACGCAAACCAGCATGACCGTGATGTGGGAAACGAGCGTCGCGGGGCCATCAGTCGTCGAATACGGACTCGAAGGGAACTTGACCGAGAAGGCGACCGGCCCCGCCGCGACCCTCCACGAGATCAAGCTCGAGAACCTGAAGCCGGCGACCAACTACACATACCGCGTGACGACCACACCAGCTCAAGGCGAGCCAGTTGTCAGCCCCGTGGCCACATTCCAAACCGGCGTCGGCCCGGACGATGCCTACTCGTTCATCATGCTCGGCGACACGCAGCGGAACCCAGTCATCACGGGGAAGGTTGCACAGAAGGCGTGGCTTCGCAGGCCGAACTTCGCACTTCACCTCGGCGACGTGGTTGATAACGGGCCAGACAACAAGCAGTGGGTCGAGGATCTGTTCCGGCCGTGCCGCGATCTCTTCGGACGAGTCGCGGTATTCCCGTGCATCGGGAACCACGAGCGGAACCACCCGAACTATTACAAGTACTTCTCGCTCCCCGCCCCGGAGTATCACTACCGGTTCACGTATGGGAACGCCGACTTTTTCGTTCTCGATACGAACAAGAAGATCACCCCGGAATCCGATCAGTTCAAGTGGCTGGACGCAGAACTCGCGAAATCGACCGCAACCTGGAAGTTCTGCTTCCATCACCATCCCGCTCGCTCGTCGGACGAGGACGATTACGGGAACACCTGGAAAGGGAAACCCTCGACCATGGGCAGCGCAAGCCCGATGGCGCTGATCACACTCTTCGATAAACATTCCGTGGACGCGGTGTTCAACGGCCATGTCCACGCATACGAACGGACGTGGCCCCTTCGCGACGGGAAGATCGACCGCGAAAAGGGGACGGTCTACATCACCTCCGGCGGGGGTGGCGGCAAACTCGAGGGATTCTCACCGACGCCGACGTGGTTCAAAGCAATGGTTCGATCCGACTTCCACTATTGCTATATCGCGATCCACGGGAAGAAGTTCAGCCTCAAGGCATTCGATCACGACGACAGGCTGTTCGACTTCCTCGACATCGAGAAGCGCTGACCACCCCAAAGCCGGGGCGTCGGCGAGCCACGGGGTTCATCCCCGTGGGTAATGTGGTCACCAACACACCACGGGGGTGAACCCCGTGGCTCACCATGATGTTGGCGAGCCACGGGGTTCACCCCCGTGGGTAATGCGTTCACCAACACTTCAACTCAGCGTTGTGGCGGGGCCACGTCGCGAATCACCGCCCCACGATCTTCGCTCAGCACAAGGATCGCGAACCGGCCGATCGCCTGTCGTTCTGGCGTGTTGACCGAAGAGTAATCGAACCGGCCACGGAGGTCGGTGTAACCATCCTTGTGGAACTTCACCGAGCCATCGGCCAGCTTGGCATACACCTTGACGTAGACCTTGCTGACGGCCTTCGCGCCCGCCGTCTCGGTGACCTGCAACTGCCCGTAGTTCTCGGACATGTTCACCGTCATCGTGCTGGCGAAGTGCGACACCGAGCGAGTCTTCCCGCCCGCGGTCACTTCGACGAGCACGTTGCGACCCTGGAACTCGGCCGGAAGCGAGAACACGTGTTTGTTCCGTGCTGCTGGCAACTTCACCAGGTTCGTTGCGTTCGGCTTGATGGTCGAGAACTGCCCGCCTGCTCGCTGCACGAACGGGCTGGTACTGAACAACAACTCGACGTCCATGAGGTAGTAGTTCACCCGCACGGTGTCGATGTTCTGGTACGTCAGGGTGACGCCCTCCGCGTTCACAACCATCTCCACGTTCGGTTCGGTCGCGGCAAGGCCGCCCTGGTTCTGGTTGCGGTCGTCTTTGTCGATGACCTTGCCGCCCTTGCCTTCGATCTCGTCGATCTGGGAAATGATCGTCGCGAACGCATTCCGCCAGCGATCCACCGGGTGGAACTGGTACGCCGTGGCGATCGCACGAGCCTTCTTCGGCTCGTCTTTGAACATCTCCAGATACGCGGCGCAGTAGTCGTACTGCATCCGGGTTGGGATGTTGTCCACGTTCACACGGGCGAAGGTGTCGAATGCTTCGTCGATTCGGTCCTGGAGGAGCAGATAGTAGACCGCTCCCAGGAGCGAGGCGTCGTCGAGTTGCTTGCTGTACGTCAGCGTCTTCATGAAGCTGTGGTACTGGTGCAGCACGGCATCGTTGACGATCTGGCGACGGTTACCCAGCGAGTGAGCGCGAGCGTTCACCAGCGGCTTGTATTCCAGGTGTTCGTACTGGGTACGAGCCACCGGGTCCACGGTGAGCAGTGGCGTGTCGATCGGGCCACCGCACTCGGCCACGAGCCGATCTGAGTGCAGCAGGAACTGGCGAGCGGTCGGCACATCGGCGTGCTTGATCCCGTACGACCAGATCGTCGGGTGATACATGTGGCGATCGCTCAGCAGGCGTGTGACCGCCTCGAAGAACGGCCGTTCCTTGACCCGGAACGCGATCTTGTCCAGGTTCAGAGCACGGACGTTCTCGCGGTTCAGGAAGGCCAGCACGTCGTCGTTGGTCCCATGCTGAGAGACGTAGTCCCACGATGTCGTATCGATCTGGGTCGCCTTCGCGACCACATCGAAGGTCGTGGCCGGAGCCGACGCGACGTACTGCTCGTTCTTCGCGATGTGGACCGGGAAGTGTGGGAACTTGCCGGCCTTCGGGAAGTAGAAGTGGTAGTCGATCGTCTGCGTGCGATACGGTTCCAGGTCGAGCGGGATGCTCTTGGTGAACTGGCCCGTGAGCACGGGGATCGCACCCACCGGCAGTTGCAGGAGCACGCTCAACTTCTGCCGCGATGAGGTCGGGTTGGTGACCACGATCTGGCAGCCGTAGACGGTGTGAACGACGAACTCACCGGTCACGAATTTGTCGTACTTCTCGCCGCCTTCTTCACGGTAGCGGTCACCGTGGCGGTAGAAGTTCTGGCTCACGAGGATTGGGAGCTGGCCGCCGACGCCATCGGCAGGGCGAACTTCCTCGTGGAAGGCGATGAGGTTGTTCGCCGGGGTCAGGGTCATCTTGCCGGCATCGAACTTCACGTCGTGCTTGCCGGCCTCGAATGGGAGATCAAGCACGGACAACGCGAACATCATCTCGGTGAAGTTACGGCTGGCCTCGGCAAGGTGCCGCGACAGGAACGGCGACTTGCGATCGTGTCGAGCGTAGTCCTGCCAGAACTCGGCGACTGGCACAAGGTCCGCGAGTTGCTGCTGAATGCGGAGCTTGTAGTAGTTGTTCTCGGCCCATTCCTGCGTCGGGTCGAGCTTGCGGTACAGTTGGCGAACAGCCTTTCGCAGATCCACTTCATCAGCGAAGAATGCCTCTCCGGCCTTGTCCTTGTCCGACTTCATCGCTTTTTCGTCAGCCTGTTGCTTGCTCTCGCCATCGCGCTGTGGGCCAGCCGGGCGGGGGCTGGGCTTACCTGCCATGCCCCCTGCCGCTCCAGCTCTTGGGGCAGCCATGTCAACAGCGGGTGGCATCCCGGGATCCCGGCCACTTACGGCTTCGCGACGTTCACTGTGAACATCCTCCAGAGCCTTCTTCGATTCCTTCAGAACCGCAATCTCTTGCTTGATGCGATCGGCCACAGCGTCGTCACTGTTCAGGCCGCCCGAATCGACGCCGACATTGAACATGAACAGTTCACGGTCGATGTTCCGCGGGATCAACCGAAGCATGTCATTGAAGTGCTTGGCGGTCTTCTCGGATTCGCCAGTGATCTTGCTGGCCAGCAGCACCCGTTCGACCGTGTTCAAGCGACCGTATTCCCAGGGCTTCATGTAGTTGCTGATGTCGTTCCCGAGCAGGAAATGATCGAGGAACGTCTTGTCTTTCTTGTTCTTCAGGTAAGGCTTGATGACCTCTGTGTAGAACTGAGGGTCCTTCTTCGAGAGGAAGTAGCTCAGTTCGTGGCACGCGAACTGTGAGTAGAGGGCACGCTTCTCCTCGGGCTTGAGCTTCGGCCAGCCCAGGATGAACCCGAATTCGGTGAGGGTCGGGTTCTTCGAGAGCGTCGAGTAGAACGAGTAGACCTTCGCGAGACTGTCGTAAGCCTGGAATCGGCTGCCAGCGACATCCGCGATGGAGAACGCTTCCTGCGGCGCGACCACGCTGACCTGCTTCTGTTGCGTGAAGTGCTTGGTCGGGTCAAGCCCGTTGCGGAGGCGAAGGTCCGCGAACTGAGCCTGCACCTCGTTGAGCGTTGCGGTGCGAAGCGTCGTGCCCAGTGGGTCCACGGCGACGATGTGAATCATCGCGTGTGGGCCGACTTCCTTGCGGGTCAGCTTGATGACCCCATCTTTGTCCGGAATCATGTTCACGGCGACGCTCGATGCATCGCCCAGGAAATCGAGGTTCGCGAAGTCACCCGATGACGGAGCCGCCCACGTTTCTGGTTTCGGTGCGTTCGTTGGCGGGATCGATTGACCCTGGTTGAACCTGCCGCCGGCTCCGAAGGTGTCCCCGCCAATGGCAACCTGTTCTCCGGTCTCGGTGGTGCGAATCGCCCACGGGTTCAGCAGCAGGGCAGGGCGTTCCAGCATGTTGCCGGGGTACTTCTTTTGCCCGCGACGATCAAGAACATAGCGGTACTCGTCGCCGATGTTTCGCCCGGTCAGATACACCGATTCCGCATGGCCTGGGATCACGCCGCCAAGTTCCGCATCGCGAACCCGGCTCAGGTCAGTGAATGCATTGAATGCTGGCTGGTACCGCGTCGCGAAGATGTGCACGCGGGTGAATTTCGACTCGTCGCGGAGCTTGATCGTCACCGCGTCGTTATCCGACTTCACGGATTCGATGGCGACGGGCTTCAGACCTGGCAACTGCATGTGTCGTGTCGTCCCCAGCACGAAGCCGGATTCGACGACGCCATCCACAACGCGGATACGAATCTTCTCGCCGCTCCGCTTCTGGTAGAGGTCGTAGTCGCCAGCCGCAAGGCCGCGAATATCCACCTGCCCATTGGCGACACCGATCGCCGAGAACTTGTCGGCCCGGATGTTGTTGCCGCGAACCTCGAAGAGTGCGAACTCGTCGCGGCTTGCAACCCCGGCGATCCCGATGTACGGCAGAGCGATTGGCTCACCTGCCTTGGCGTGGATCACCTGGCGGAAGGTGTGAGCATCCGTTGAAAGCGTCCAGGTGTGGCTGGTTCCTTCGGGGCCGTTCGCGGTGACAGTGGTGATGTCCGCGAGTTCCCCGAGGTTCAACCGGCCCAGCGGATCGCTCTTGAGCGTGACATGCACCGGATTCTTGAAGTCGCGGTGCTTGATCGTGAGGTTCACTGGGCGGTCCACCTTCGGCTCGCCTGTGCGACCGAGGAGTTCGATGACGTATCCAGCCCCAAATCGGGCGAGGTGCAAGTCCTCAATCTTGTCTGTGCGTTCGATTTCGTTCAGGTTGAATGCCTTGGTCGCGACGAGTTCCGTCGTCTTCCCGCTTGTCACATTCTTCACCCGTGCGGTGAGAATGACGCTCAGGGACTTGAGTCGAGCAGGCACGCGGATCTCGTGAATCGCCTCGCGATCTTCGAACAACTGGAAAGCGGGGACTTCGGTCGAAGACGGGATATCCGTGCTATCGACCGACACGATCCGCAGCTTCACATCTTCGAGCAGCTTGAGTGACACCGGGGTGTCATTCATGAACAGCCCGGCACGCACCAGGATCGGAGCGACCCGCTGTGTGAGCAGGCTTTCGCGGTCGACGTGGATACCTGCTGCAAGCCGATAACCTTCTGGCTTGTGATCGATGAACTCCAGGCACGAGAAGTCGCCGCGGCTCAGGATGATCGGCCGGCGGCCGGGTTCAGCCGTGAACGGGATGGTGATCGCCCCGTTCTTGTCGGCCTTGTATTCCACATTGCTGAGCCACAGGCTCGCGTCCATCACGGGGCGGTTGATCTCGTCGATCACGCGGACCGTCTGACCCGCGGGGCCAACGGCGACGAGCGGGCGGAGCCGACCCTTGCGGATGAGCGCCCGGCTGCTCTTGCCAGCGCCGATGAAGTCCACGATGTACACGCCAGGCTTGTTCAACTCGGGGAAGTCGTACTTCCGGGGGATGCGACGGAACGGCGAGTCGTCGTACTTCACGGACCGCTCGGTGTTCGCCACAAGACCATCAAGGTTAATGTCGGTGTCGATCTCCACCACCCGGGTCTTGTAGACGGTTCCGGTGTTCACCTCGAAAACCTTCACGAGCATCGTCGGCACGTTCTTGACGTGAAGGTCCAGCGACACAGCATCGCCTGCGGCGTAATCGGTCTTGTTCGTGAACGCGAAGTCGATGTCGATGCGATCCTTGAGAGCGCGGAAACTCTCGGGGCTGAGCTTCGACGCCCAGGTTTCAGGGTCGCCGCGGCCGAGTTCGATCTGCGTCTCCGCGAAGTGTCGCGTGAGGTAATTGTCGTCGATGTAACGCTCGTACGGTTTCGTGCTGGCCTTGTCGTCGGCGAAGAATGTCTTGAGGTAACTTCGCACGAGCGGTTCATCGTTTCCGACCGCGGGAAGTAGCGTGAAGTTCACGAAATCCGCGTTCAAGTTGGCCGGCCAACGACGACATTCCTCGCGGTTGTTCCAGTCGGAGTTCATGTAACCCTGCTGCCGCGGCAGCTGAATGTACGCCATGAACCGTGCGTGATCGTACACATCGTTGGCACGATCAAAGGCAAGGCGGTGGAACCCGACGTGTGCTTTGAGTGGGTTGTGAACCTGATCGAGCCGATTCACGAACTTCTCGAGCCGTTCCAGGTACGCGAGCGTGATCTTGCGGTCGCGTTTGAAGTCCTCGTCGGCCCCGGGTTGGAGCTTGGTGATATACGTGGTGACGAACTCGTTCTGGTTCAGCACATCGGGATTGAGCTTGAGCACTTCGTCGAGCTGTTCCAGGGTCATCTGCTTGTGGATTCCCAGGTACCCGAACCTGCCTGCGCGAGGTGAATTAAGATCATCCACAACCATCTTGGGAAGACCCGCGACGTCCGGTCGCGTCAGTCGTTGCAACAAGCTGCGTTGATGTTCCCAGCCCAGGTTGAGCTTCGCGAGCCAGTCCAGCGCGACATCCTCAAAATTGCTGAGGCGGTCATTCGGGGCGAGTGACTGTTTACGGAGTGTTTCTCGCGAAATCAGGTTCTGATCGAGCGCGATTGGAAGGTGAACCGTGTTCCCCACGGTTTCCTTCTGGTGGTTGAAATGAAGGCCCAGTTTGTCCTGGAGATAGGTCAGCGTTCCTTGCGGGTTCTTCTCGTATGTGAGAAGGGCCTGCCGAGTTTGAATCTCGGTCATCCGCGCGGTTTGATTATGGCGCTGATGCCACGGCCCGATCAGGGCATCGACCTTCTCGAACTGCCCCGTGTTGAGATAGTGCAAGCAGTGGAAGTAGTAATATTCTTCGGTGCCCGGGATCAACTGCTTCAAGGCAGTGGTTCGATCCTTCGCCAGCGCGAAGTCTTCATTGAAGTTGATGTCCCCGGCCCGCGTGGTGGTCGGGGTGAACATCAGTGCAAGTCCTAATGTGGCGAGGAGAGACCCCGGCACAAAGGTGAGAAGCCGACACATGCGAAGCCCTCAGAAGTGGATCGACCCCGGGCACGGACCAACTTGGTCTGAGGGGGTTCCCTTTGAGTAAAGACGTCAACGAGTAACAATAAGACGTATCAGTATCAGGAGTGTAACGAGATTGCCGATCGCCAGAATGTGCGCCCGACGAGATTCAGGTGTGGAAGTGAAAACGGCCGCTCCGAGGTGAATTTTAGACCCACCGATCGGAGCAAGTATGACCCGTGCGACTCGGGAAGGATGTCAGCGGTTCTCAAGGGTAGCCAGCAGGTGCTTCACCTTTTGCTCGATTAGGTCGCGAACTTCGTTGAACTTCTCCGGCGGCAGGTCTTTCGGGTCGGGGATTTGCCAGTCGATTCGCGTTCGGGCGAGGACGAGTGGGCATTCATCTCCGCAACCCATCGTGACGGCCGCGTCGAAATCCTTGCCATTGAACTCATCCAAGCCCTTCGAATGATGCGTGGTCAGGTCGTACCCGAGTTCCTTCATGGCCGCGACGGCCTTTGGGTTCACTCGCCCGGACGGACGCGATCCCGAACTGTAGGCGTCCACCGTGTCGCCGCCGTGAATGCGTGCGAACGCTTCCGCCATCTGGCTGCGATTCGAGTTCTCGACACAGACAAAGATCACTTTGCGACGGGCTGACATTCGATCGGCTCCTCAGTGAGGCACGCGGAACAACAACGGGGTCCGTGGATCAACATGCAGATGGCGACAGCCAACCCCGCACCGGCGATTGGGGCTGTGAGGTAGATCCAGAGGTGCTCAAGTCGCCCGGAAACGATCGCGGGGGCCAGTGACCGAGCGGGATTCATGCTGGCCCCTGAGATCGGCCCAGCGAAGAGTGCTTCGAGCGCGATTACCGCACCGATAGCAACGCCCGCCAGTACACCCTTTTCCTTCGATCCCGAGGAGACCGAGAGGATCACAAACATGAGGATCAGGGTGAGGATCAGTTCGAGGATGAACGACTGACTCGCCGCACCTGCCGGGAGAGTCGCACCGAGAGTGGGATGCGATGGAAACATCGCCCACAAGGTCGCGCTCGCCAACACCGCTCCCAGACACTGGCATGCGATGTAGGGGACGACCTGTGTGGCGTCCGCCCTCCGCGCGGCGAAGAAGCCGAGAGTGACCGCGGGGTTCAAGTGGCACCCGGAAACGTCGCCGATGGCATAGATCATGGCCAGCACGATCAGTCCGAACGTGAGCGAGATGCCGACGTGGGTGATCGCGCCACCGCTCACGTCGTTGATGATGATGGCCCCGGTTCCCGCGAACACCAGTGCGTATGTCCCAAAGATCTCGGCGGCGAGCTTCCTCATTCGTCGCTCCCGCAGCAAGTCGCTGCCCGATCCGTGACGCCAGTTCGGCTCGACTCGTCCATGAGGCACCAGCCTTGTTCCAGTAGGCCGGACACGCAGAGGTCAACGATGCGGTAGTACACGTTGTTCCCCTCGCGGCGCGACGCGATGATCCCGAGATCGGAGAGTCGCTGAAGCTGGTTCGAGACAGCTTGCGGCTTCATCCCGACGCACGCGGCGAGATCGCTGACGCATAACTGGTCGGCACGGATGAGCGCGTGTAGAAGGCGAAGGCGAGTGTCGTTTGCCAGCACCTTGAACACTGACGCCATTCCGCCCGCCTGAATGGGCGTCATCAGCGGGCGCGCGTTCAAGCTCTTCATGCCGGGAGTCATATTCTCTATCAGACGCTGGTTTTTCACGAGAGCGTAGTGCAACACGAATACACTATTCAGTGTATTAGTTGTGGCTAGTGGGCGACTGGTATTTGTCTGGCATGAATCGATTGATTCTGAGGAGTTGGCGTTGATTCTGGAGTCTCTGGGGAGGGGTGTCCCTTCCACCTGGAACCATTCTGGCCAATAGTTTGCCCAAGACTCGACGGCTTGGGTGCTGGAACCGACTCGCGAGCGATGTTACACTCGACTCTTCGCTCGATGTGATGGGTGAAAGAGTTACGCATTTCAGTGGTACTCTGAGAGGGGCCAGTGCGCCGCCGCTGAGCTCTTGCTGGAAACCGACTGGGCGACCTTCCGAAGAGGCACTGATGACTGAAGTTGAGCAAGAGAAAACGGGTCTTGGCAACTACTTCATCGCGAACTACCCGCCGTTCTCGTTCTGGAAGAACACCTACCTCCCGGATGCTGAGAAGGCTTACAACTCGCCGCCGCGAGCCGGCGTGCCACTGGGGTTGTATCTCCACATTCCTTTCTGCCGTAAACGCTGCAAGTTCTGCTACTTTCGCGTCTACACCGACAAGAATGCCAAGGACATCGAGGTCTATCTCGATGCACTCACCAAGGAAGTCGAACTGCTCAGCAAGACGGCCTGCATTGGCGGCCGCTCACTCGATTATGTTTACTTCGGCGGCGGCACCCCATCGTATTTGAGTGCATCGCAACTTGATGGTCTGATGACCCGCCTGCGCGAGATCATGCCCTGGGATAAGGCGCGTGAAGTGACTTTCGAGTGCGAGCCGGGCACCCTTCAGAAGCACAAACTGGAGATGCTCCGCAAGCACGGCGTGACCCGACTGAGTCTCGGCGTCGAGAACTTCAAGCCAGAGATCCTGCAGTTTAACGGTCGCGCCCACCTCGAAGAGGAAATCTACCGGGCATACGGCTGGGCACGCGAACTTGGCTTCCCGCAGATCAACATCGACCTGATCGCGGGCATGGTCGGCGAGGACTGGGACAACTGGCGGACGTGCGTGGAGAAGACGATCGCGATGGCCCCGGATTGCGTGACGATCTATCAGATGGAGTTGCCCTACAACACGGTGTTCTCCAAGGAACTCAAGGTGATTGGCAACGACGAGCCATCACTCGGGGTCGCGGACTGGCCCACGAAACGGGCCTGGACGCGCTACGCCTTCGACGAACTGGAAAAAGCGGGATATGCCGTGTCGAGCGCCACGACAGTCGTCAAGGACAAGGCAAAGACGAAGTTCGTCTATCGTGAGGCACTCTGGCGTGGAGCCGACATGTTCGGCACGGGCGTCGCCTCGTTCGGGCACGTCAACGGCGTCCACATCCAGAACGTGGACACGTGGGAACAGTACATCGAGAAGTTGAACGCGAACGAGTTGCCACTAGGGCGCGCGTTCCCGACAACCGAGCGAGATCGCCTGATTCGCGAGGTGGTGCTGCTCCTAAAGACCGGGCACCTCGATGTCGGCTACTTCCGCGAGAAGTATGGCGTCGATGTCCGCGAGACATTCCGCACAGCGTTCGAGAAACTCCACGAGAACGGCTGGTTGACCGTCACGGGCGATAGCGTGGATTGCAGCCCGGACGGCCTGATCCAGATCGACCGCCACCTGACCGCGTTCTTCGATCCGCAGTACATTAGCTCGCGGTATACATAAGCGGATTCACCGGAGAGAACGCAGAGAACGCGGAGAGAAGACATGAGAGAACAACTCAATTCGATCTCCGGAGCAATCATCGACGCCGCGATCGCCGTTCACAGAGAACTTGGACCTGGCCTCCTGGAAAACGCATACGAAGCTTGTCTTGAGTTCGAACTCCTCGATCGCGGGTTCCAAGTTGAAAGACAGGTTGCCCTGCCCGTCGTATACCGCGGAATGAAGGTGGATTGTGGATTTCGTCTGAACCTCCTTGTAAATGGACTCGTGATTGTAGAGTTGAAGTCAGTCGAACGGCTCGATCCGATTCACGAGGCCCAAGTTCTCACCTACCTCAAACTCACAAAGCTTCACCTCAGGCTGCTGATGAACTTCAACGTCACCCGACTGATGGACGGTTTCAAGAGATTTGTGCGTGACTTTCCGACATAAATCTTCTCTCTGGTTTTCTCCGCGTTCTCTGTGTTCTCTGCGGTGAATCTCTGATGCTCGAACCGCGAACATTCCTGATGGGCAAGCACCCGGCAGAGTTGCCGGGCGATTTGCTTTATTGCAAGAACCACATGTGGTGTCGTCCGGGTGCCGATGGGTTGCACCAGTTCGGATTCAGTGGCTATGCCGTGCGGTTGATGCAGGACGTGTACTTCCTCGAATGGCGGATCGAACCGGGTCTGATCACAGCAAAGCAGGAAATCGGCTACATCGAAACGCAGAAGGCGACATCGGGGCTTTACGCGCCGATCGCGGGTCGCATCGTGCGATTCAACACGGCGCTGCTCGAAGACCCGAGTACGATCAATGTCGATCAGTATGGCAAGGGCTGGCTGTTCGAGTTCCGTGGTGAACTGACCGATACTCTGGATGTTGACGGCTACTACACGCACCTGGAAGCGGGCTGGGAAGCCACGCAGCGGATACTGAAGGCGCAAGTGAATAAGATGGAAGACGAGGAATGACCCCTCCCCGGAGTGAGTATGGCCCGTTCTCGTGTCACCGTTGTTCTCTCGCAATCCCCGGGCAAGCATCCGGCCAAGCGGTCGCTCGAAGAGAGCATCGTGGCCGCGCTCATCATGGAACCGGACCTGGAAGTCTCGGTTGTCCCGAATCTCTACGATCTGGGCCCCGATCACACGGGCCGGTTGTTCCTCGGGTCGGTCAAGGGCGACATGGTTGTGCTGTCGTGGCTTTACCCCCGTGCTGCGTTCTGGCTGATGGACCGCGACGGCATCAAGGGTCACTTCGGCGAGACGAAGCTGAAGCCGCCATCGGATGACGACGATGATGACGCGGAAGCCGAGACCGAAACGCCGGTGGATCAACCGCAGGCGATCGGCCCGACGGGCGAGATTCCGGACCGGCACATCTACACGCTCGACCTGCGGGACTCGAACAAGTACGAGGCGTTCGTCGCGGAGATTCGGCGAATCGTGGCTGAGTGCGCCGAACGTCGGGAAGCCACGGTCCGAGCGAAGGCGGTGAACAACCCCGCGATTCTGCAACTCGGGTTGTCGCTGAACAAGCCCGAGCCAGAACCGCTCGCGGCGTTCACTCCGGAGGCGTTGCTCTCGCCAGCAGGTCGCCGCTGGTATCCGGTCATCGACTACAGCCGATGTACGAACTGCCTGGAATGCCTCGATTTTTGCCTGTTCGGGGTCTACGGTGTCGATTCGCTCGAGCGGATCATCACGGAGAATCAGGATCAGTGCAAGAAGGGTTGCCCGGCGTGCTCACGGGTTTGCCCACAACAAGCGATCATCTTCCCCGAGTACAAGTCACCGGCAATCGCGGGTGCGGAAACCGGTGTGGTCGGTGGGTTGAAGATCGACTTGAGCAAGCTCTTCGGCGGCGACGTGGGCGATGCGCTTGGCGCAGCGGTGTTGGAGCGTGACCGCGAGTTGGTGAACGACGGCCGCTCGGCTGTTGGTGCGACGATTGGCATCCCGAAGCGCCAGGACAGCAAGCCGCAGGGACCAAAGGACGACCTCGACAAACTCGTGGACGACCTCGACAACCTGGGGTTATGATGCCAATGGAGGTTCTCCCATGAGTAGCGTGAAGACTGAAGCGATTAAGCTCATTCAAGGCTTGCCCGACGACTGCACCTGGGAACAGATCGTCTACCGGGTTTACTTTCGCTGCAAGATTGAACAAGGGCTAGCAGTTGTTGCGGCCGGCCGGGTCGTTCCACACGAAGAGGTGAAGAAGCAGGTTTCAGAATGGCTCAAGTCGTTTGGTCTGAAAGAGCCCGCGACCAACTCCGGGTGATTGTAAGTTACCTCGCCGACCGGGTGCCACTCACGGCGAGTGAGTGGGCCGACCGCCTTATTTCAGCTCCCGATATTCTCGCCTGGTGTCCTGCTACCGTTGAATGCCGATTCCCGGATTTATACACCAGAACCACGGCGATCAGCACGAGTTGGCTCAACCAGGATGAGCAATGGACACGGACGACCTGTCTCGGTTCTGCTG